>Ga0207055_1025_pt1 | contig 44510 bp, 46 predicted proteins | sample Alteio_BWMinCont_57_FD_153293 | JGI IMG/M metagenome (GOLD analysis project Ga0207055, IMG submission 153293) | Enriched cells from forest soil in Barre Woods Harvard Forest LTER site, Petersham, Massachusetts, United States -... | ecosystem: Environmental > Terrestrial > Soil > Temperate forest >...
GCACCTCGCATTACCTCGGTCAGAATTTTTCCAAATCCATCGGCATTCAATTCCAGAGCCGCGAAGGCAATCTGGAACATGTGCATACCACTTCATGGGGTGCATCGACGCGGCTGCTTGGAGCTTTAGTCATGACGCATGCCGATGATGACGGCATGCGGATGCCGCCGCGCGTGGCTCCACAACAAATCATCATCGCGCCCATTTTCCGCAATGATAGCGATAAACAAACGGTGATTGATTATTGCCAAGCTTTACGTGCGGACCTGTTAAAACAACACTATGCAGGACAGGCTCTGCGCGTACGTATCGATGCCCGCGATATTTCCGGCGCTGACAAGAAATGGGAATGGATCAAAAAAGGCGTGCCGTTGCTACTTGAAGTGGGGCCGCGCGATGTGGCGGATGGTAAGGTTTGCGTCACACGCCGCGATAAAATGGCTGATGGCAAACGCTTCATTGTGCGTGATGAATTTATTGCCTCTGCCGTCGCTGAGCTTACAGCCATTCAGAAAAACATGTTTGACGAAGCGCTGGCTTTTCAGAAAGCCCGTACTGTTACCGACATCAAGACGTGGGATGAATTCAACGCCTATTTCGCCAAAGATGCTGATAACAGTTTTGTCGGCGGGCAGGGCTTTGTTCGTGCCAAATGGTCGGGCGATCCGGCCTCGCTGAAACGGCTCGATGAACATGCTGTGACGATCCGTTGTATTCCTGATGATCAGGATGGCAAGGTGGGTACCTGCGTTTTGACCGGCAAGCCTGCAACGCAGGACGTTATTTTCGCGCGAGCATACTGATGATCTTTTCCCCTTTCGAACGTATGGTGGCGATGCGCTATCTCCGCGCGCGGCGGCAGGAGGGGTTTATCTCGGTCATTGGCTGGTTTTCGTTGATCGGCATTGGGCTTGGCGTTGCCACATTGATCGTTGTTATGTCGGTGATGAACGGTTTTCGACACGATTTGTTCGATCGCGTGCTCGGTCTTAACGGCCATCTGAATGTCTACGCGATGGAAGGCTCGCTCCACGATTATCAACCGATGATGGAGCGCATCCGGCATGTGCCAGACGTTATAAGTATTTCGCCTACGGTCGAAGCACAGGCGCTGATCACCCAGAATGGCATGGCCTCCGGCGCTTTTGTGCGTGGCGTGATGCCAGATGCCATTCGCCAACGCGCGACGATCGCGCAGCACATTACCTACGGCTCGCTGGATAATTTTAACGAGGATGAAATTGCTATTGGTGTGCGCATGGCGCAGCGACTGAATGTTGGTGTTGGCGATAGCATCACGTTGATCTCACCGGTCAGTAAAAGCACGGTATTTGGTGCTGCACCTCGTCTGCGCGGTTATAAAATCGCTGCCATTTTCGATGTTGGCATGTTCGAATATGATAACAATTTCGTTTTTATGCCCTTGCCTGCGGCGCAAATCTTCTTCCGCACTGGTGAAGGTATTTCGGCATTGGAAATTTTTGTCCGTGATCCACAGCATTTGCAGAAGGTGCGTTCCGATATCGTGGCTGCGATTGGTGCGCCCGGATACCGTTTGCTGGATTGGCAGCAAAATAATTCCAGCTTCTTTACTGCATTGCAGGTCGAGCGCAACGTGATGTTCCTGATCCTGACCATGATCATTCTGGTCGCTGCTTTCAACATCATCTCTAGCCTTATCATGTTGGTGAAGGATAAGGGCCGCGATATCGCCATTTTGCGAACGATGGGTGCCACACGCGGCATGGTGATGCGGATTTTCTTTTTGAATGGCGCCAGCATCGGGGTTATCGGTACGGTATTTGGCCTGTTTCTGGGGCTTTTCGTTGCTCACCATATCGAACAATTGCGGCAGATCGTTCAATATCTGACCCAGACCGATCCGTTCTCGCCGGAAGTTTATTTCCTTACCAAAATGCCATCGGTGGTCGATTGGGCCGATGTCATTCATATTGTTTTGATGGCACTCGGCCTGTCTTTTGCCGCTACGCTTTATCCGTCATGGCGCGCCGCCAAGCTCGATCCGGTCGAGGCGTTACGTTATGAGTGATGCCGTCCTTGAGCTCGAGAAAATTGAGCGTACCTTTGTTCAGGCGGGCGAGCCGTTGCGCGTATTGCGCGGTTGTTCGCTTTCTATCCATCCAGGCGAACTGGTGGCGCTGATAGGCCCAAGCGGTTCTGGTAAATCGACCTTGCTGCATATCGCGGGATTATTGGAAAGGCCGGATGCTGGAAAACTGGGCGTCGTAGGGCGAGATGCAACCACGCTCGATGATATGGGCCGTACAACGTTGCGCCGCGGCACGATCGGCTTTGTTTATCAGTTTCATCATCTATTGCCGGAATTCTCCGCGCTGGAAAATATCATGTTGCCGCAAATGATCGCAGGCGTGGAACGTGACGCCGCTAAGCGCCGTGCTTTTGAGTCGCTGGATATGGTGGAATTGATGCAACGCGCTGATCATCGTCCGGCGCGCCTGTCAGGTGGGGAACAGCAACGCGTGGCTCTGGCCCGCGCTTTGGCGAATAAACCCAAAATCCTGATCGCGGATGAACCCACCGGCAACCTTGATCCCCAAACCGCCGAGCACATGTTTGCTGTCTTGCAGAACCTTGTCCGCACGCAAAAACTGGCACTGCTGATGGCCACGCATAACCACGACCTCGCCAAGCGTATGGGCAAGGTTGTAGAAATCAGGGATGGGGTTTTGTCGGCTGTTTGATGGCCATGTCATGGATTTGTTGTTCAAAAAACGAACGTTCATTCACCATGTTCAGTGCCTCAATATAAATTCCAAAAAACTATAGGGTTATTTTATAGGCAACCCGGCGGCGCATTGGCGCAGACCTTCAGTGCCAGCGTATCTTGTAAATTCGTGCGCGCTTGATCTCTAGATGATTGTTCTATCTGTGCGCTTATGGCCTCATACGTGGCTTTAGCCCCGTGCCAAACACCTTCAGCTCCATACGCTAATGACCTGCCGATCACCAATTCTCCAGTAAGCAGAACAGGAGCCCCAATAAAGAGTATGGCTGCGCCAACTAGGGGTGATTTACGGTGACGATCTGCACGCTCTGCGATATCAGAGCCAACTTGTCTTACGAGGATTGCCAAACGCGATGTTCTCATTTGATTGGTGAACGATACAACTGACATATAAAGCTCCTTCGAAATAATCATCCCAATACGATCCAGAGAACGAAACTATCCGGACTTTATTCGCTTGTCGAGGGAAGGAATGATTGTGCAGGAGAGGGTATTGCGAAATATCGCCTTAGGCGTAGGTCATTTGGAAGGCTTCAGCGGCGCAATATAATAAATGAATGCAGGAAGCGTCAGTAGAGCTATGATGAAAAGTGCCGGTGTTTTTATTAATAAGACAAAAGCGGCCAGGACTGTGGGGGTCAAAGTACAGACCATACCCAATTTGCGAAACAGCAAATTATCGTTTTCCGGGGATATGCCGACGGCATGCAGCACCCGCCCGATGATAAGTACGATGCAAAAAAAATGAAGAAGCCATGCAGGTGCTCCCTGAAACTCGAGCGCAGCCAGGAGAAGTAAGGTTATCGGCACATATTCGGCAAAATTGGCGTGTGCCCGAATGGCGCGCTCCAGCTTTGTGTTGCCACCGTCTCCAAGGCCGATTGAGAACTCTCTCCGAACAAAGCTAACCCGTAGCGAAAGAACGAAATAACCCAGTGCAAGAAGGGCAGTGTAGATAGGGATAATGGTGGGAATGTTCATAATGGACTGCCAATTCCTGGGTTCATTTTTCCGAATGTCTGCACGACCAACTCATGATAATTATAGACAGTCCTTATGCTGCCCCGAAGCGTTTTCATGTTCAACCCCCATTTTACCAGAAGGACTGAGCTATTTAGCTTTGAATGCCAATAGGGGCTCGTCGCACTGACGGAATAAAGAATAAAATGGGGCGCTTGCATAGGTGGCTTTGTCGCCGCACAACAACTCGTCTTCGAATGGGTGCACATTTTAAAATCCTTGATTTGTCACCCCCGGTGTTATTGCAGATCTGAATGCTGTGCCCGATGGCCAGCTTGTGGGTGCATAGCTGCACGGCATAAGCGCCCGTGGTTGATGGAAATTAACAAGCATTTTTCATTTGAATATAAACGGTCAGACTGAAGCTTTAACTATTTGATATAAAAAGAACTTTTCGTTACTTTTCCTTTGGCATTCAGCGAGCGGAATGCTACGTTCTGCGCATGATTTTAATGCCGTCGATTCACGTTAAAAACAGGACAAAATCTTGACCGATCCCGCTGCGCAAACGCCTCCTCCAGCCGATATTTCATTGGTCACAATTGAAGATGAAATGAAGCGTTCGTATCTCGATTACGCGATGAGCGTGATCGTATCGCGTGCGTTGCCGGATGTGCGCGATGGTTTGAAGCCGGTTCATCGTCGCATTCTATTCGCGATGAAAGAGGGTGGTTACGACAGCACCAAGGCTTATAAGAAATCGGCGCGTATCGTCGGTGACGTCATGGGTAAATACCACCCCCATGGCGACAGCGCGATTTACGATGCGATGGTACGTATGGCGCAGGATTTTTCGATGCGCCTGCCGCTTATCGATGGGCAAGGTAACTTCGGTTCGATGGATGGCGATAACGCCGCCGCGATGCGTTATACGGAAGCGCGTCTGGCGAAGTCCGCCGAAACCTTACTGGAAGATATCGATAAAGACACCGTCGATTTTCATCCTAACTATGATGAATCCCAGAATGAACCAGATGTTCTTCCGGCGCGTTTCCCGAACTTGCTGGTCAACGGCGCGGGCGGCATCGCTGTCGGCATGGCGACCAATATCCCGCCACACAATCTGGGTGAAGTGATCGACGCCACGCTGGCGATGATCAAAAACCCAGACATCGGTCTTGAAGAGCTGATCGAAATCGTTCCTGGCCCCGACTTCCCGACCGGCGGCATTATCCTTGGTCACGCGGGCTGCAAATCGGCAGCGTTTACGGGCCGCGGCAGCGTTACGATGCGTGGCCGCACGAACATCGAGGAAATTCGCAAGGATCGTCAAGCGATCATCATCACCGAAATCCCCTATCAGCTTAACAAGGTACGCCTGATTGAGCGCATTGGTGAATGTGTCAATGAAAAGATTATCGAAGGCATCAGCGACTTGCGCGATGAGTCTGACCGTGACGGCGTGCGCGTCGTGGTTGAATTAAAGCGCGATGCGATGGCGGATGTGGTTCTCAACCAGCTTTTTGCCCACACACAATTGCAGACCAATTTCCCGGTTAATTTATTGGCGCTGAACGGTGGCCGCCCACAACAGATGAATCTGAAGGATGTTTTAACCGCCTTCATCGCTTTCCGCGAAAAAGTCATCACGCGCCGCACTGAATTCGAATTGGGTCAAGCCCGTGCCCGCGCTCATATTTTGGCAGGCCTAGCCGTTGCCGTTGCCAATATCGACGATGTTATCGCGCTGATCCGCAAAGCCAATGACCCCGCCATTGCCAAGGCCGAGTTGATGGCGCGCCCATGGCCTGTGAAGGATGTCGGTCCTCTGATCACGTTGGTTGACGGTGAAGTCGCCATTAAAGGCAATGTTTACAGTATGTCAGAGATACAAGCGAAAGCGATCCTCGATTTGCGTTTGCATCGCCTCACCGGACTTGAACGTGAAAAAATCAGCGCCGATTTAAATGAGGTTGTGGAGCGCATCAAGGATTATCTCGACATTCTTGCCAATCGCCCACGCGTATTCCAGATCATGGCGACGGAACTCACCGAGATCCGCGACAAATTCGCGACGCCACGCAAGACCACAATCGAAGCACAGGAATTTGAAACCGATATCGAAGACCTGATCCAACGCGAAGACATGGTCGTAACCGTCAGTCACGCCGGTTACGTGAAGCGTGTACCATTGTCGACATATCGTGCCCAAAAACGTGGCGGTAAGGGCCGCACGGGTATGAGCACGAAGGACGAAGATTTTGTGAACGACATCTTTGTGGCGAGCACTCACACGCCAATGCTGTTCTTTTCCTCGCTTGGCCGTGTTTATAAACTCAAGGTTTATAAGCTCCCGCTCGGAAATCCGCAGGCACGAGGTAAGGCGTTGGTCAATTTGCTGCCATTGGAGCAGCTTGAGACCATCACCACGGTTATGCATTTACCGGAAGATGAAACCGAATGGGATAAACTGAACGTGATGTTCGCGACTTCCGCCGGCACCGTTCGCCGCAATCAATTGTCGGATTTCAGCAATGTACGCCCCAGCGGCATCATCGCGATGAAGCTGGAGGAAGGCGACAAACTGATTTCGGTTCAGACTTGTACCGAGAAAAACGATGTCTTGCTGGCGACGCGCCAGGGCAAGTCGATCCGTTTCGCGATTGATGATGTCCGTGTATTCACCGGCCGCACTTCAGTTGGCGTGCGCGGTATCAAGCTCGCAGACAAGGACGACGTGATCTCGATGTCTATTGTTCTGCATGTGGACGCCAGTTCCGAAGAACGTGTGGCCTACATAAGGCAGGCCAATGCTGCGCGCCGTGCTGCGGGTGAAGCGACCGAAGATCAGAACGGCGGCGATGAAGAGGAAACCAGCAATATTACGCTGTCGTCGGAACGTTTTGCTGAATTGGCGAGCCAGGAAGAATTCCTGCTCACAGTCTCGGAACGCGGTTTCGGCAAACGCACCTCAGCCTACGAATACCGTATCACCAATCGCGGTGGGCAAGGTATCTGGAGCATGGAAATGTCTGAACGCAATGGCTTGATCGTGGCGAGCTTCCCGGTCAAGGAAGGGCAGGAGATTATGCTGGTCACCAATGGCGGCCAGATCATCCGCATGCCGGTCAAGGATATCCGTATTGCTGGTCGCAAGACGCAAGGCGTTACCGTTTTCCGCGTCGATGAAACCGAGAAGGTCGTTTCCGTTGCCGCGCTTGATGATCAATCAGGTGAGGGAGAAAATGGTGGCGATGAACCGGAAGAAAGTCCGGCCGATGCCGCCAATTAAAACCTCGCGTACCGGTCTTTATCCCGGCACTTTCGATCCCATCACATTGGGACATATCGATATCATTCAGCGTGCGGCGAAAGTCGTCGATCATCTGGTGATCGGTGTTGCCAAAAATGCGGGTAAAGGGCCACTCTTTGACACCAAGACACGCGTCAAGATGGTCGAGCGCGAAGTGGAGGCCTTAAAACGTAAGGGCCACAAAAATATCACCGTCATGCCATTTGAAAATCTGCTGATGCATTTCGCGCAGACTATTGGCGCGGTGGTTATCATCCGGGGGCTACGTGCGGCATCAGATTTCGAATATGAAATCCAGATGGCGGCGATGAATTATCGTATGAATTCGAAGATCGAAACTATTTTTCTCACGGCCACCGAAGGTACACAATTCATCTCCTCGCGCTTCGTTAAGGAGATTGCTCGCTTGGGCGGCAACATTAAGCCTTTTGTCAGTTCACGGATTGCTACCCAGTTGGTCGAGCGTTTTCGCCATGAATCGGCCCGCCGCAAGGTTAATCCGGAAGTGCGGGATTAATGAGGCAAGGTTTTTCGGCCTTTTTGAGACTTCCATGTTGACCACGGGTAGGAAGGCCCCTAATTTGCCGGCTTTCCTGCAAGTGACCTCGTAGCTCAACGGTAGAGCATCTGACTTTTAATCAGGGGGTTGCGGGTTCGAAACCCGCCGAGGTCACCAGGCCCAGCATGCCCTTGCATGCTGTTTGGGGTATGGTTCCCCTGGCTTTATAAAATGTTACAATTTGTGGCTCATCCAGAATGAGCAAAGTTGCCGGATTCCAGAAAGCGTGAAGCATGTTTGAACATTACCGCGAACGCGTTACCGGTACTAATATCGATCCGCGATCCTTACTGTCGACGGATTACTTCAACGCTTTCAATACGGTGATTATGTTGTTCGGCATGTTGCCTGAAGCGCCGGAATTGCTCGACGAAATCGATGAATGGAAATTTCTTACTTACACCGAGCACTTCAAGGAAAGTGGTTTGGATTTTGCACCACTCGCTATCGAGGCGTACGGTTTCGTGCCCACCAATCTAAAGGCTCAGTTCGAAGTTAAAATCGAAATCATGCGAATGTTTGCTGAAGAGTCGCGCGTCAAATTGCGCAAATTCCTAAACGACGGAAATATGGGCATGTTTGGGGAGATGGCCGTTCAAACGTCGCGGGAATTGCAAAAAATGGCTGATGCGGGCGCTGCTATTGTCCACGGTCACGATGCAACGCTTGATCAAGGTGCAATCGATAAGCTGTTTTAATGTCTGGTGGTTGACTTCATCCCGTCTTTCCAACACAAATAAACTATGAAAGCTCTCGCAATCGTTTCCGGTGGCCTCGACAGTGTCACGCTTGCTCATTTTCTTAATCATCACGGACAGCTTAAAGGTATTCTGTCGTTCGATTACGGCCAGCGGCATAAGAAAGAATTGATATTTGCGGCGCAGACCGCCAAACGGTTGGGCGTGCCGCATCATCTGATTGATCTTACCAACATTACAGCGCATCTGAAAAATTCGGCGCTCACCGATGATGTGCCGGTGCCAGATGGCCACTATGCGGCCGACACAATGAAGCAGACCATTGTGCCCAATCGGAATGCCATCATGCTGGCGGTCGCTTTTGGCATCGCCCCGGCTCACGATTATAATGCTATTGCTATTGCCATTCATGCGGGTGATCATTTTATCTACCCCGACTGCCGCCCGGAATTTGCCGAATTGTTTGATCGCATGGAACAAAAAGCGATGGAAGGGGTGGCGAACATCAAATTGCTGACACCGTTCGTCACGATTACCAAAGCCGATATCGCACGTCATGCGGGTACACTACATGTGCCGATTGCCGAAACATGGTCTTGCTATAAAGGCGGTGAGATTCATTGCGGCCGTTGCGGCACATGTGTTGAACGCCGCGAGGCCTTTGCTTTGGCCGCTGTCGATGACCCTACCATATATGAAGATTCGACGTTCTGGCTGGATGAATGCCGGAAAAAGGGAACATTTCCTAAGGCCGCAAGTTAAATCGGCTCGTTTTCGCCAACCATATGGCTTTGCGAGAGCACCTGCAGTGCGTCGGCTAATTCCGGCCGTTTGCGCATCACGGCGGCTTCCCCTTCATGAATGGCTTCTTCCGTGCGGTCGAATTCCAGCAAGCCAAGATGACCAAGGCGTGGCGCGATATGTACGTCAGGCGGATCACCAGCAAGACGTGAACGGGTGATACGATCCTGCATGATATTGAGTGAAGATGTCATGACACCGAAAATACTGGGGCCGTCATAATCGCGGCGGAACACGCGCCGCGTCATGCTGTCCATCAGTGAAAGCTTGTCGTGATTGTCGGTTTCTTCCAGAAGTTGCATCAGATCAAAACCGGCGGCGGTCGGAACGCTGGCGCCGGGACGGCGCGATTTACCGATGATGTCGGCATTGAGATTAACGGCAATGACCATGTCGGCGCCGAGCGCACGACAAGCTGCAACCGGCAACGGACAGACCAACGCACCGTCAGCCAGCCAGCGGCCTTCGTGTTTTACCGGTGGAAAAATACCTGGCAATGAAAAGGAGGCGCGCATGGCTTCCGCCAAATCGCCTTTCTGCAGCCAGATTTCGTGGCCAGTCACAAGGTCGGTTGTCATGGCGGCATACGGAATTGGAAAGTCTTCGATTTGTGCGTGACCGATATATTTGCGTAATTCTTCCATCAGTCGATTGCCACTGATCAGGCCGCCACTGCGTAACCGCATATCAAGATAGCTGACGATCTTGCGCTTATTGAGTGCCAACGCCCATTCTTCCAGTTGGTCCAGTTTTCCGGCGAGATAACATCCGCCAGCCAAAGCGCCCACGGAACATCCGGTAATAATGTCGAATTCAAAGCCAAGCCGCCGCAGCGCACGAATGACGCCAATATGAGCCCAGCCGCGGGCCATGCCGCTTGAGAGGGCTAAACCGATTTTGCGCTTGCTGGTACGTGGCGGAGTGGTGCGTTCATCAGGCATAAACTCTCCTAAAACAGGATGGATATTAAGCTTCAAAAAACCACCCCAGGCCCTATGATAGGGGAAGAATCTTTACCATTCATTTAGCCTGGTTGCGAACGTGTCTCAAACTACCCCCATTTATGCTGGAAATCTCGCTTTGCTGCAACGCGGTAGACCTCAAAGCTCATGGACGCTGATCAAGCGCCTGTTCAGTGGCTATCTGCACCAGCATATTCCCGGTTTCATCATGGCGATGATTTTTATGGCCCTGACTGCAGCCATGACGGGTGCTGCTGCCGCTATTATTCGTCCCATCACCGACGAATTGGGTAAACCGCACACGGAAGCCTACATGTTCAGCCTGGGTGGCGGGGTCGTTCTTATTTTCGCTTTGCGGGGCATCGGAACCTATTTCCATACCGTCATCATGAATAAGATTGGCCAGCGCATTATCACTGATGTGCAGCAGGAAATGTATCGCCATCTGTTATCCGCTGATCTTGCTTTCTTTCACGCCAACGCCTCCGGCCAATTAATCTCGCGTCTTACCAACGATGTCGGTGTCATGCGGCAGGCGGTTGGCGAATGCATGACCAGCACTTTCAAGGGCGGTCTGACGCTGATTTTTCTCGTCGCCGTGATGTTCTATCAAAACTGGCATTTGGCACTGGGCGCTTTCATCATATTTCCGGTATCGGCCTGGTTCGTGACGCGCGTCGGCAAACGCATGCGAAAATTATCGGCCAGCATGCAAGCGGAAACAGGTAACTATGCGTCGCTGTTGAACCAGACTTTTCAAGGGATGCGTCATGTCAAAGCCTATGGCATGGAGCGTTTGGAAGGTGAGCGCGTTCATGAAGTCACTGAAGATATTTATAAACTGACCGTCAAAGGCTTTCATGCCAGCGCCTTGACGAACCCTATGGCGGAACTGCTTAGTGGTTTTGCAATCGCTTCGGTCTTTATGTATTGCGACTGGCAAGTGGCACAAGGGTTGCTGACGACCGGCGCCGTTTACTCCTTTATTATGGCGTTCGTGTTGGCTTACGATCCAATGAAGCGAACATCCAAGGTCAATGCGCAGTTTCAGGCAGGACTTGCTGCGGCAGAGCGTGTGTTCACGTTGCTCGATGTCAAGCCGACGATTGTTGATAGCCCCACGGCGACATCCCTCGATGTCACAGATTACTCGGTTGGCATTGAGGGCGTCGTTTTTCGTTATGCCGACGGATCGCAGGCGCTTGATCATCTGACGATTAAGGTACCGCATGGAAAAACCGTAGCCATAGTTGGGCCTTCGGGCGCAGGAAAATCGACCATCATCAATCTCATCCCGCGTTTTTACGATGTCCAAACCGGGCGGATTACAGTCGGCGGTAGGGACGTGCGCGACGTGACGCTGGCCAGTCTGCGCAGCAAGATCGCTTTGGTCAGTCAGGAAACCGCGTTGTTCGATGACACTGTGCGCGCCAACATCGCTTATGGCAGGCCGGATGCGACATCGGACGAAATTGAGGCCGCTGCCGTTGCCGCTTTTGCCGATACATTCATCCGCGGCTTGCCGCAAGCGTACGATACGTTGGTGGGTGAGCATGGCGTAAAATTATCCGGCGGTCAGCGGCAGCGCATCGCCATCGCCCGCGCCATGTTACGCAATGCTCCCATTCTTTTGCTCGATGAAGCAACCTCGGCGCTCGACAATGAGTCCGAACGCGCGGTGCAAGCCGCGCTTAAGCGTTTGCAGCAGGGACGGACCACTATTGTGGTTGCGCACCGTCTTTCCACCATTGTCGATGCTGATCAGATCGTCGTTTTGGAACATGGCGCAGTGGTCGAACAGGGCGCACATACGGATCTTTTGGCAAAACAGGGCGTTTATGCGAGACTTTACGGTCTGCAGACAGAATTCAACTAGGGGAATACACGAAAATGGCAAAAGGGCATTTAGTGCGTCGCGCCTCAGGCTGGGTCCTGACACTGGTCCTGGTCTATCTTGTCTTCATCTCGTCTCTCGGGTTGATGCAGAAAAGCCTGATGTATTTTCCGGATCATACGCGGTTTGTGCCATCGGAATGGGCGTTAAAAGAACTTGAACCTCTTGATGCCAAAACCGAAGATGACCTAACAATTACCAGTTGGTACCACCCCGCGCTGGCGCGTGATAAATTCACAATCGTCTTTTTTCAGGGCAATGCCGGGCATCTTGGCTACCGCAATTATAAAGTCCGCCCGTGGCTGGATGCCGGTTATGGTGTGTTGATGGTTGGTTATCGCGGCTTCGGTAATCCCGGCTCGCCATCGGAAGAAGGGCTTTATATGGATGCCGCTGCTGCGCTGGATGAACTCAATAAACATGGCGTGCCGGATAAAGCGATCGTGCTTTACGGCGAGTCCATGGGCACCGGGGTGGCCACGCAAATGGCCACGGAACATAATGCTGCAGCGCTTATTTTAGAGTCACCCTACACATCGGTACCCGATGTGGGTGCCGACCGTTATCCTTTGGTGCCGGTGCATCTTCTTTTGCGCGACAGGTATGACTCTCTCAGCAAAATCAAGGATGTGCATATGCCGCTTCTGCTGTTGCATGGTGAGCTGGATCAAGTGGTGCCGATCAAGTTCGGCAAGAAACTTTTTGAAGCCGCCAACGAACCGAAACAGGCTGAGTTTGTGCCCGATGCCGGTCATAGCGATGTTTACACCTTAAAGGTGCAGCAGGTTATTCTGAATTTCCTGGCGAAACTGCCGACCGACCCGTTGCTTGATACCAAACCGGAAGCGCCGGAGTCGAAGGCAGAATAAAGGCATTTCTTCATGAAACATCCTGCTTTTATTCGCAATCTTCCGTGGCTGGCAGCTGTTGTTTTTCTAGCTGTTGTATTGTTTCTTTGGCCGCGTTTTGTTGGTGGGCAGGGGCCAGATAACAGTGCGCCGGTTTTTGCGCATGCATCCATGGTCATTCAGCGTGCCGATGGACAGAGTTTTCCGTTTTCTGTCGAAGTCGCTGAAACGCCGGAGCAAGAAAGATATGGGCTGATGTTCCGTCATTCGTTGCCGGACGATGCGGGAATGATTTTTATCTATAGTCCCGATCAGCCGGTTAGCATGTGGATGAAGAACACTTATATACCCCTCGATATGCTGTTTGTGCGGCATGACGGTTTGATTGTAAAAATCATCACCCATGCTGAACCATTCGATCTGACACCTCTTCCATCGGATGAGCCGGTACGCGGGGTGATCGAACTCACTGCCGGGGCTGTGGCGCGAGACAGCCTCAAAACCGGCGATAAGGTGTTGTTTCCGGCGTTTTCCGATCGGCCTTAACCAGTTTTACGTGAAGGTTGCCGAGAGGGCCGGTTTCCATTATGTCATAGGGCAGGCGGGGCGTAGCGCAGTCTGGTAGCGCGCAAGTTTTGGGTACTTGAGGTCCCGAGTTCGAATCTCGGCGCCCCGACCATCTTACCCAATCATTCTATCTCTATAGAATCATTGCTTCTGGCCAACCTGACGCGGCGCAGAGATTGCGTAATTCAATACTATCGTATGCACCATACTATTGAACTCACTTTAAGACTCTGCTACTAAAGCAACTTCCTTCCTTGATCGACGATACATGTGGGATTTTACGGATTTCACTGTCGCCAACCAACCCTTATAAAAACTTTTCGCTGTCTAATCCCACCGATTTTGACGGTTGTTATAATACCGAGGTAAAGGCGTTATGACCTGGAGCCAAGACTACGGTAAAACATTTTTGGAATTTGTTGAAACATCAAACAAATGTAATTCTCAAGAACAACTGAATAAACTCTTTAAAGCAGAGTTATATAAACTCGGTATCGATGGCTACATGTATAGCCTGGTACGCGGTAGCTTTTTTCCATCAAACAAAATTATTCACGGCGTCGCGCACAGTTACCCAGCAGGATGGGTGGAACATTATAAAAAGAACGACTATACGAAGAGCGATCCCACATATCGCCAGATCCTGAGGAGCAAGGGCCTATTTACGTGGGAGGAACTTCCTCAAAAAATGGCCTACTCCAAACGCGACAAACTTATGATGAATGAGGCTAATGAATCTGGCCTCAAGAGCGGTATGTCCTTGTCGTTGCACGGCCCATATGGACAAGTTTTTGGATTTGGCTTCTTCAGCCACGACGACCACCCGGGCTATAGTAAAGATGCGATGAGCATTCTGTATGCAATGGCTAACCAATTCCATATGACTTATTTAAACCTCGAGGGTGAGCAAAGCCCCCCTAAACCTGTGCGACTTACTGATCGACAGCGAGAGATATTACAATGGTCCGCTTGCGGCTTGAGCCGTCCCGTCATAGCGGAGATTTTGCACGTCTCAGAAAATACGGTTGATGCTCATATGAAGCTGATTTTCAAAAAGCTTGGGTGCAACGACCGTATTCTTGCTGTTGTTAAAGCCATAGAAATGGGTCTCATTACCGTTTAGTAAGTCGTGGCTGCACTCTAACTGAGCACTAATTTTGCCAGGTTATCTATTTTCTCAACATATTCCCTTGGATGGTTGGGCGTAGGCCTATCCAAATAACCGGCCAGTTTTTCAAGGCGCGTAAGAATTTTACCCTTCCAGCTAAATGCGCTGCGGAAAATGGGCGTAATTTCTGACTTCTCGATATAGGTTGTGGGTCTTCCGCGCATCTCGCCTTTTGCAAGCGTCATATTGAGGATCAAGCTCAGAACGATGTGAGGCGCAGTGTAGCCCCAGGTCAAGCTTCCCATGGAGTAAGCAATGACCGCAACTCGGTCTGGATCACGTTGCGTTCTATAATACTCGACAGGCTGAATGACATGTGGATGATGGCAGATAACAGCATCCGCACCATACTCGACTAAAGCTCTGGCCGCTTCTATCTGCCTTTTGCGAGGAAAAAACTCGAATTCAAAGCCCCAATGCAATGAGGCGATAATAAAATCGCAACCCTTTGCCTTGCAATCATCAATCTGTTGTTTGGAAAGGCTTAAATCAGGTTCCACAAATTTTGAAAGTAACTTTGATGTGTGGATGCGATATTTGTCCTCTTCTGGCAGTTCGCGTCCATTGAGACCAAAGGTGTCAGAGGTAAAGCCAAGTTTGATACCGTCTTTTAGAAGTATCTTTCCGCGCCCATATTCATTTTCACATTTGTGGGTTCCAATATTCAGGATGTCTGTCTCTGAAAATGCTTGCAAAGAGGTTTCTATCCCCTCTATTCCCATGTCAAATGAATGATTATTCGAAGTGTTTAAAACGTCGAACCGCTTGCCTTTGTGGCTGGTAAGAACGTCAAACTGTTCTCGCGAGCAGCATTCGATAGGAGCCGCCTTATCACTAATGACTTCTTTGACTAGGGGCTGTGTTGTGACGGGCGATTCAAGGTTTGCATAGGACACTGACTGATCGAATAATAGATCGGCGACATTTTCGAAGAGGATGTCTTTTGATTGTTCAAGCCCATCGGCTTGAAGCAAATCGCCGCCCGCACCAAACGTTACCAAACTGCTCTTTTGGAAGCCCTTTGGAAGCCCAACGATACTGTGATCGATCGTGAGAAGATCAGATAACTTCTCGCCTTTTTCTGCTTTTAATACAGGATTTTTGCATTTGTAGACCCAGTAGAATATGTCGGTTGGGGTCATCTCTGCGAAATCGGTTGCCGCGTCCTTACGAGGGTGCCGCCAGTATCCAAAAAGCTCAGCTGAAGCACATGCCACATTCATCCTCAGCCTTAGAACACGGCTCGAAATATCTAGGGCTTCAACTGGCGTTACCGGTAGATGACTGGTCATTTTTCCCCCTTGCAACGGCATAGCGCCCGTTGGCAGGGAGAATTACATCACGACTTACCTGGCAGCCGTTACTACGGGGGTGGGTGGTATTTTAAAATTGTTCCTTGTAAGGGCGTCTTTTTATCATGCAAGGCAAATACTACGGGGCCCCGTAGTAACTGGTTTTTTAAAAAACATGTTTTAATTCCGCTCAGTCATCAACAGCGGATTTGTGGCAATGATTGATATTTTTAACATCGAGACAGCCCATCATTACGGCGATACCCTGCCAAAACTGCTAAAATGCAGATACGCAGAATTCGTACTACGGCATCATTACCAAGTGCCGGACTATAATGGCATGGAGTACGATCAATATGACACGCCAGCAGCAGTTTACCTCGCATGGAAAGATCCGGCGGGGACGATTAGGGCAGGTATAAGGCTGGTCCCAACAACCAAGCCCTATATGATAAAGGACCTCTGGCCATACTCGGTCGTCGATATTAACTTGCCTGAAAGCCCTGAGGTTTGGGAAGCGACCCGATTATTCATCGATCGCTCATGCGATGAAAAAGTGCGCCATCAAGCTCACGGCGAGATTTTGTGCGGCATTTTAGAGTTCGGGCTTTATTACGGAATTGCCGATTATATTGCCGCCGCACCACCCAGATTATGGGACTTCACATTCAGGCGATGTGGTTGGCCCGCAAACGTTATTGGACCTCCAACCGAGATTAATTACGTTGAACAAATCCAGGCATGTGTCATGCATATTTCTGAAGCCACACTTGAAGAAGTTCGTTCGACTATGCAAATTAATTCAAGTGTACTGTCTGCCAATATCATGATGCGTGATGCCACCGCACTTGTCGATCCGGCTCTATTAACCGCAAATCCGACACCCTTTATGAACAAGCATCAGCAACGCATGCATCTCGTGGGATCGTGGTCTGAATCTACCGTAGCTTCTTTGCGCTAAATGTATTGGAAGGTGAAACATGACTTCCAGCAAGGGAACTATCATCAGTCGAATTCTCGATGCTGTGAATTTTCTTACTCAAGAGGCAGAGCGCAACAAGATACCTACAGTAGCGTTGATTTTAAGAGAATGCGCTATGGAGCTGGAAGTTTATCGTCGAAGCAGCAAACCGAGCCCAACAATTCGTAATCTTCCCCCCAATAACGGTTGATATTTCGACGATGCATTCTTGCCTGGATGTGCAGTTATGGGGCCGGTGGATAGGAAAAGAATATGAAGCGCAAAAACAAGTTGGAAAAGCTAAGAAAAGCCATACGGGCGGCTACAATTGCAGAAAGAAAGGCTGTCACTTTGAATAAGAAGTTGGATCAACAACTTAATTCGTTAAGTCTTATTTGTGACTGTTTTGATTGGGGTGAGGCATCCGAGCACATTAAAATGATACGCAAAACATTAAAGTGCGTCATCAAATCTTCACGCCAAGGAAGAATTTACCAGCTTCCTCGTCGATTAAAATAAACGCTGGATACTTACTAGCCAAAGAATTGATACAAAATGATTAAATTTATTTTCTTTCCGATCAAGACTGATCGGCTATCGATTTGATCAATTCATAGACCTTCTGACGCTTCTTGGAGTCAGTGACGCGATAGTAGGTGCGAATAAGCTCTATAGTTTCTCTGTGTAAAAGTTTGTCCTTTGGTGCGACGCTCTTCAGAGACTCTGAGAAAACCCCAAGTACAGACATATGCAATTCGCCGTCCGGATGTGCACGTGGCAAATCTTCAAAGAAATAGGAGGCGGGCACACCAAGGAAACTGGCCAATTGATAAAGACGGCTTGCGCTTATACGACTATTACCTTTCTCATACTTTTGGATCTGCTGGAAAGTAAGGCCGCTAGCTTTACCGAGTTGTTCTTGAGTCATGTCGGCTGCATGGCGACTGAGCTTCAATCGTTCGCCAATATGAATATCAATTGGATTCAGTCTTTCGTCGTATTTGGCTGGTCTTTTCTGCAACGGCTCTGTTTTCATCTAGGACAACAAGGAATGGGTTGAAGTATTTTTCGTGGATGCATGAGGTTGTGACTGAGAAAATTATCAAGGGTGTTAAGACCACCTTTTTGCCATTGGATGTTTATCACGCTTCGTTTATGATTCATTTTCTTGGCAGAAATGAGGCAAAAATCTTTCTGGTTACCTAATGTTTCTGGTTACCTGATGATGGAGGCTGGCAACCATTTTTTCTGACAACTTCATCACCTCGCTTTCTTCATTGAGGGCTTATGTTCTGCCCAACAGGACAGTTTATTGAGTTAGGGATATGTAGCTTGGGCACTTGAAGTCCTGGGTTCGAATCTCGGCGCCCCGACCATCTCTCCAATGTACCAATACGACATTATGTTTACTGAATCATGTTTACTGAATCATGTTTACTGAATTTTGTTTACTGGGGCGGCCCTTCGATCAGAAAAAAGTCCATCAGGCATGAATCATATCCGCAAGTTGAATGCAAATAAAAATTACGCACTGCTTAAAAAAAAGAAATGTAAACTTTTTTATCAGATCCTTATAAGAATTCTGCTGAAATTCCGACTTTCATCTCCGAGCGCACTTCAGTATGCGAAAAAATATTCGCGCCACATTTGTGCCAAGTTGTTGGCTACGATGGCGCCAGAATTTTTAAGCGCGTCGCCAATCAGAAAGAAGTTGTACTCCTGTTGTTGGATTTTGCGTAGAGCCCCAATGGTTTTATCCTTCATAAATCTTATAGGTTATGCATGTCGCAGCTTAAGTATTCAAACAAGCGGTTGCAAAGGGAAATAGGCCCCGATGCTGCTCACATGGCTCCTGACGTCAAGAAGACGTTTGGTTTTTGGACGCACCAATCTCGCATAACTCGTATACTGCCGGGAAAAACGATACCGGCCTTATCCGGGGTGCAGGCTCCTTCTCAATCGTTGCATAAATCCAATCCTTCGGGCTTGCTGTGGTGGTATATGGCCCTCGATGCTATGGCGTTGATGTTTGCCTTTCTTGCCTCCTGGTGGCTGGCGGGGTTTGTTGATAGTGTTTTATTTCACCGCGTGCATTTTGATCCGAAGGTAAACGACGAAATGCTGCGGATCATACAATATATTGTGATCGTCTGTTGCGTCCTTTTGAATTTTGAGCGTACCGGACATTACAAACTTCGCATGCCGTTTTGGCTCGAAACCCAAAATATTATCGCGACACTTGGTATTGCGATGATTATTGACGGATTTCTTCAGTTTGCATCCAAACAGGATTTCTCGCGTGTGACTCTGGTTTTAAGCTGGGCGCTCGCAGCTTTGATGATTATCGGGTCGCACGCCGCTTTTCGCGTTATTATGTGGCGGCTTAATCGCTGGCAAATCCGGGCTCTCCTTATTGGAACTGGTGCCACTGCTGAGGACGCACCCTGAATTATAAGCCTCTAGTAACCCCCGGTTAATAAAAAACCAATAAGATTTCGCGTTAGGCTGGCTGTGCTTGCAAATTTTTACAAACTTTATTGATACCGAAAAGATAGTATGCAATTTATGTGTTCGACCATTAAATATTCTGGAATTAGAGCGGTCACGATTTGAATGAGTAAAGTTCCTCAATACTGGCTGGATACTGGGCGATCCGTTAAACATTACGGATGGTTCTTGGCGGCTCAAAAAGCTTTGCGTACTGCGCCGGAAAAGTTGGACGATTTGGCACCGCGGCAACGAGCGGCGGTCAAGCTTTGTTTCTTTGGGGAAGGGCCTAAAGGGGATAAATATCCAACAATTCTGTCGCCCGGTTCCTTGTCTTTCAAACAATATGCTGAAATTATGGGCGGCCTTAGTGGCGTGGCAATCCGTCGTCATCTGATATCTATAGGCATGAAATATTTTTACGCTTCGCATGGGCGAGCTCGATCTGAGCCTTAAAGGAGCCCGATTTTATGCAGGTTCTTTCGTCTTTCCTTTTTCTTAAATTCCCATATGTTAGGGTCATAGAGGGTCAACGCCACTATTAGGGAATTACAAAGATCATGCGTGTACGTATTTACAAACCAGCAAAGTCTGCGGCGCAATCGGGGCGTGGCGGAACGCATGAATGGTTGCTGGAGCCGGAACTGCTGACTCCGCGCACACCCGAACCTTTAATGGGTTGGGTCAGCGCTGGCGATACGCTCACTGAATTGCGTGGCCGCATGCGGTTCGGCAACGCCGAAGAAGCCATCTCCTTTGCCCGGAAAAACGGTTGGGATTATGCTCTGGAAGAGGCGGCTGAACGCCGGATTCAGCCCCGCAATTACCTAGATAATTTCCGTATCGTCCGTCCACAGGATGAAGAAAGACAGCGTCCCGCCTAGGGTTTAAGGTGTGGAAACCAATTCTTAGCAATCCTCGCCGATGATAGATCCCATGTGCCCGTAGCTCAGTTGGATAGAGCAGCCGCCTTCTAAGCGGCAGGTCAGAAGTTCGAATCTTCTCGGGCACGCCAACGATTTTTATTATTATTTCCAGTATGTTGCATGGCCCACACCACTGGACTGAGAACTTTAGAGGTGGTCGTTAAACATATAAACGTGGGATTAGTTTCAGCTTTATCGGTTATATTCAGCTCTACATTTAACTTTTTCAGAGCATGAATGATGCGCAGAATTTCAATCATTTTTATGAACCCAGAGCATAGTACATTAATTCCTCTCCGTAGGATCGCCGATAAACTCGGATTTCGCAGGCTGCCGATCCCAGATATTGCCCAGGGCATAGAGACTGAGACAGGTACATTCGTCGACATAAAGATGGCCGATGAAGTACTCACCGATTACTCACGTTTCCGCGAGGAACGCGAAGCGGCTAAAAATCCATTAAAGAAATGTGACGTTTTAAGCTTCGATGTTCACGACAAACCTATCGGCTTAGGCGCGTATAAAACGCCCGTATATGAAGCCACCCGATTTAAGAGAGACAATACTTTTGATGTTCAAATAAGCGTAACGGATTTTCCTCGCCACTTGTCAAGTGCCGATTTCGTGAGTGATCGATATACAATTAAGGGTAATGTGATGGATGGCCCCAAAGAGGGTGAATTGATTGAGATTTCATGTCCCAAATTGGCATTTATTAATTGCATCGTTGGAGTCGATGGAAAGTTGGGCCAAGAAAGCTTAACCGGTTATCTCCATAACCGTGACGTCATGACTACCCTAACCAAAGGCGAACCGATAAGAATTACTGGCTGCATTCAAAACGATGATGGCACTTATATTTCCAGTGGATCAATTGGTCCTGTTCCGTTTGATGCAAGTGCGGTTGTGCAATCGTCAAAATTTATTCCCCGAAATCCAAAGTATGAGTTTAGCTGGAACAGTCTATTGCTTACGGTGAGATTTACCACGGGGCCTTTTGTCGACACGATGCAAACAGTGTCTTTAATCTCTCGCGATGAGCAAAACGTTCCCCCAGGCACACAAGTCGATCTAAATGGTGTGAGAGTCTTCCATTCTGGTAATATGTTGGCCTCAGGCTTTAGGCCGCAAAACTCTACCAATGGTTAATTGAGCAAGTTAAGTGTTTCTAGGTTTTGGCGCGTAAATTTTGGATTTCGGCGCTTCCGGGAGGATAGGAAGCGTTACTTTCCAGACTCAGATTTATCCCCTCTGGCACCTCAACTAGGTATGAAGTTGGGCGCCATTGTATCAGCGTTGATATTGTCATTGCTTGACGACTGGCAGCAGCATATGAGTGCATTATGAGTGCAGAGCCAGTTGCTCAGCTTGATGCTTCCAATCCGGGTACCTTTTTCTTTCTTTGGGTTTGTTTCCTCTCGACCTCCTTGAGCCGCATTTCCTCCTGCACCGCTGGAGCGTTGCCTTCTGCGGGATACCGTTCTTTCAGTGCCGCAAGCTGCCGCTTGTTCCAATTCGGGTAGGTCGGAATGTCGATACCTTGTGGCATCTCATATGTGCGGAGCCAGTTGCTCAATGTCTTCACCAAAGCCCTGTCTTCGATCATGCGACGGTGCAGCGTCCCTGCCGCTATTTCGGCGGCGTAAGCCCTCGCGATGAACGCCGCGGGCGATTCTCCTCCCTTAGAATCCCACTCTGGACGCGGCGTCGTAGCCGCCACCTCTGCAGCGTAGTATTTCGCGACGAACTGAGCCGATGTCAGGTGAAGATCGTTTCCTTGCCGCGTTTCCCACTTTGGGCGCGGCGCATTGTCCGGTAGATGTTGGCTTGCTTCCTTTAAAAGTTCCTTGGTAACATTCAACAAAACAGCTTCCCAATCCCGATGAGGAATTTGGGAGCGTTCGAGCAGTTCCAGTATGCTCTTATGTAATGTGAACTTATCCATGTTGGCAATATATACAAATTCGCCAGCCATCGGCATTTTAATTTGCTTTCATGGTTTGCGTTGCCGCAAAGTAAGCTTATCTTTCTATGACCATGTGCTCAAACATCTTTGACCTGAAAGAAAAAATCAGTCTTTATGGTTAAGAAATAGGTGCCACTTTTCATCCCCTTCGCCACACCATCAATATTTTCTTAAAGAATTTCAATAGGATAAAGAGTCATACCAAAGAGGATAAAGAACTCATTGATATCTCTATGCCTAAGTGCTATATTCCTTAGTGTAGGAGTAACTATTGCGCGTTTTCAAAACGAAAAAGTTTGCTCGCTTTGCGCGCAAAGAAGGTCTCGATAATGAAATGTTGGCCGAAGCGGTGGCCAATATTGAGCGCGGTCTGGTTGATGCTAACTTAGGTAGCGGTCTTATCAAACAGCGAGTAGCCAGAGCAGGTGCTGGCAAACGTGGTGGTTTTAGGACTCTGATCGCGTACCGTATCGGAGAGCAGGCTATATATCTATTTGGATTTGCCAAGAATGATCTAGCCAACATAAGCCCTGAGGATGAACGCGATCTGAAAGACTATGGTGCTCTGCTCTTAGCGCTTAAAGATAAAGAGATCGAACGTATGATTAAGGAAAACGAATTATGGGAGGTTCCTTATGGCGAAGAAGACAAAAAAATACCGCAGCAAGATAGCTGAAGCCGTTCACGAAGGTGTTTATGGCATGCGTCGACTTGGTTTGGTTGACAAAAAAACCATGCGTGAGTTCGATGTGCGTTGTCTAACGGCTGTTGATGATCTCTCGGCCAGGGATATTCAGGCCTTGCGGAAACGTGAAGGTATAAGCCAAGCAGTTCTAGCGCGCTGCCTTAACCTGACCACCGGTCAAATAAGTCAACTGGAACGTGGCGCTAAACACGCACGTGGTGCAACGTTGAAGCTGCTTTGTTTGATTGAAGAAAAAGGACTAGAGGCCGTTCTCTAACAAGACAGCACCAAATTATCCAATTGTTATCCGCGTTACTCAAGCGCTCGGCATGAAACTTCCATAACTGTTGTGCAAGCCCACTGAATAACGTTTTTCAGGGAATCCTAACCTCAACTTGAAAGTACTCTGATTCATCCTCTCCGGGACGCCAGATTTACTACTAATATCAGCTAGATATGCGGTATATCATTTGTCATGACAGTGTCTGGCATTTCTGGTATAGTGAAGTACACCTAATGATGAGGGGTTAGCATGACAACACGAACCGCCAGAACCGAAAAACTTGATCTTCGCTTGTCGCGCAAAGCCAAACAGATGCTGCGTAGTGCCGCGACTGCTGCGCATCGCTCGGTGAGCGAATTTGTGCTTGAAAGCGCTATGGCGCGGGCGGAAGAAACGCTTGCAGATCGTCGTTATTTTGGCCTTGAGGCTAAACAATGGGCGGCTTTCATGGCTGCACTTGACGCATCGCCACGTGAATTGCCAAGGCTCAAAAAGCTCTTTCATAAGCCCAGCGTTTTTGAAAGCGCGTAGATTTCAATGCTATCAAAGTTTGTGATTGAGAAACTGCGACGCGACCATGCCGTGGATGGGTTCGACTGTGGCAGCGAAGACCTCAATCGGTTTCTTGTGCGTTATGCTTTGGTTAACCAGCAAGCTGGTTCATCGCAATCTTATGTAGGTTTGGCCGATCAAGCAATTATCGGCTTCTATACTCTTGCCGTTGGTCAGGTCGCTTACGACGATTCCCCACAACGCCTCACGAAGGGGCTGGCTCGGCATCCGGTGCCGATTATGTTGTTGGCGCGATTGGCGGCAAGCACCGCATGGCAGAAACGTGGGATCGGCTCCGGTCTTCTGAAAGACGCTATGCGTCGGACTATGCAAGCCGCCGATATTGCTGGAATCCGGGCAATCGCCGCTCATGCCAAAGACGATGTAGCGCGGCGGTTTTACCTGCATTTTGATTTTGAGCCTTCACCAACTGACCCTTACCACCTGTTCCTGCTAACTAAGGACATTCGACGGATTATCGAAGGTTAGTCAGTTCAAGGGGCTGGCTCTTTCAGTATTTTTACGTCCACGACCCATTGACTGCGAGCATGAAAGTACTTGGATTTATCCTGTCCGGATTCTACAGAATAACTTAGAAGCACTACATGGCGGCTTTTTCATTTCGTATGACATAAATATTGGGAAAATACATGCAAAATTCGGCGCGATAGGGGCCACGAAAGCGGGATACATTTAAGGGCATCATCTCTCTACCCTTCTATTCTTTCTCAAACACAAGCAACGACATGTGCGGTTTAGCAATCGCCGCTGGTCGACTTTTAATGACACCTCTTGAGCTCTCGTTTAATAAGCCAAGCATTCACTGGAAAAGCTGCGATATACCCGGCGGGTACAGCTACCGCGAGCGCCTCCCAAAATAAAAGATTGGTAATCGAACCAGCGCGCACCCCGCCCATATGGTAATCGACACCATTCATAATTAATTCCATGACGCCGATTGAAATAACTTCGCCTATCCAAATAGCTTGAAAGGCAGGCCCAAATTTGAGGCCAGTGCTGCGCATCAGGGGAAAAATTGTCAGCGAAAATCCACTGACATAAGCCAGCACAGTGCTTAAACCCATGGATGTATAAGGGTGTAACCCAAGGCTAACGCCAATCATCAAACCTACGAGTTCGCCTATCACACATCCTGTTAAGCAATGGAGTGTCGCATGTGCCGCTGTGTGCAAGGAGGAAAGACCATGTGCGCCATGCTTAGAAGAAGCATGATGTTCATGTGATGCAGTGCACCCATGTGGGTGATTTTTTATATCATGTTCCATAGTGCATCTAAGATATTGGAAGGCTTTAAAGCGACGGCTGTTTATAAAATGTTGTCTCATGTTTTTCGGCATTACGACAGCAACCGAGACTGTTTGGCGGTGTCTTTCTTCTTAATCCTTAAGAGAGTTAGTGTCAGAAAATTCGTAACTGATATAAGCAAATTCCGTTTGATAAATGTCAAGGCGGCACCCCACTGTTTCTGTAAAACGTCATCTCCGGCTGTAATTTCTAAGTTTTGTGCCAACCGCACGCTACAGTCATTTGCAACATATCATTGCGACGGGGTCCTTCATGAGCAATTTAGCGCAGGCAGTACCTTTTCAGGCGGCAACCACATCGACAAAATCAGCTTCGCCAAAGCTCGATGCGTCACAGATTTGTGACTTACGTACGGCCCTTACTTTCCTCGAGCAATGTGATGGCGAACTCATCTCAACTGACGAACCCGTTGACCCGGTGGCTGAGCTCTGCGGAATCTATCGTTATGTTGGCGCGCACGGAACCGTCATGCGCCCAACCCGACTCGGTCCTGCAATGATGTTTAATAAAATAAAAGGTTATGATGATATGCGGGTGGTCATCGGCGTTCTCTGTAAGCGCGAACGCGTAGCAAAGCTTCTGGGCACAACGGCAAAAGATATCGGTCATCGGCTGCGCGATGCGGTGAAGAATCCTATTCAACCCGTGATGGTATCGACTGACAAAGCGCCCTGCCAGGAAGTTGTGCATTTGGCCACCGACAAAGAATTCGACATCGGAAAAATACTGCCAGCACCAACCAACACACCCGAAGATGCCGGCCCCTATTTCACAATGGCACATTGCTATGCGACCGATCCGGAAACCGGCATGTCGGACGTCACTATCCACCGTTTGTGTATTCAGGGCCCAGATACGCTTTCAATGTATTTCGCACCGGGACGGCATATCGATATGTTCCGCAAAAAGGCGGAAGCCGCAGGTAAATCATTGGCGATCTCGATTAATATAGGCGTCGATCCAGTGATCCCGATGGGCGCGTGTTTTGAACCACCGACGACACCGCTCGGGTTCGACGAGCTTTCGATTGCAGGCAGTCTTCGCGGCAAAGCGATTGAACTTGTTCCCTGTAAATCGAATGGCGCCAAAGCCATCGCGCGCGCCGAGATCGTCATTGAGGGCGAGCTGCTTCCCAATACTCGGGTGGATGAAGACCAACACACCCATACCGGCAAAGCCATGCCGGAATTTCCAGGATATACCGGAGATTCTCAAAATGTTCCTGTTATCAAAGTGACGGCCATAACCCACCGTAAACATCCCATTTTGCAAACGGTTATTGGGCCTAGCGAAGAGCATGTAAATATGGCGGGTATTGCGACCGAAGCGAGTATTCTTACTCTTGTCGAGAATGCTATGCCGGGATTTTTGTTGAACGTCTACCAGCATCCGTCAGGTGGCGGAAAATTCCTGTCCGTGATGCAAGTCAAGAAAACCATTCCGAGTGATGAAGGGCGGCAAAGACAGGCAGCGCTTCTGGCTTTCTCTGCGTTTATTGAGCTTAAACATGTAATCCTTGTTGATGAAGATGTTGACATTTTTGACACGGATGACGTGCTTTGGGCGATGCAGACCCGCTATCAGGGGGATCGAAGCACCGTCTTCATTCCCGGGGTACGTCAGCACCCGCTCGATCCATCGGCCCGACCGGAATTCAGCCCCTCAATCCGGGCGCCTGGAATTTCTTGCAAAACAATTTTTGACTGTACCGTCCCGTTCGACCTGAAAAAGCATTTCGAACGCTGCAAGTTTCTTGACGTCGATGTTACGCGCTTCATCCCCGGCTTTGTGAAGTAAATGGGGATAATCACAAAACGCCGGATGGTGGTGGCCATTTCAGGTGCCAGCGGCATCCTGTACGGCGTTAAGGCTCTGCAGCTGCTTCGCGATTTAAATGTGGAAACGCATCTTGTGGTCTCCAAAGCTGGCCATCTCACCCGCAGCCATGAAACCGATCTTACCCGGGAAGAGCTCGAGGCAATGGCCGATATTAGCTATCCCATCAATGATGTGGGCGCGGCTTTATCAAGTGGCTCCTTCAGCACGATGGGGATGATCGTTGCGCCCTGTTCAATGCGCACACTCGCCGCTATAGCCACCGGCGTATCCGAAAGCCTGCTAACCAGGGCAGCTGATGTCGCGCTCAAGGAAAGACGCAGACTAGTCCTGATGATCCGCGAAACACCGCTGCACTTGCTACATCTTCGCAATATGCAGGCGGTCACGGAATGCGGCGCGGTCGTTTTTCCGCCTGTGCCCGCGTTTTACACGCGGCCTATGACTTTGGACGATATCGTTACACATAGCGTGGTTCGTGCACTTGATCTCTTTGGGCTTGATGCCAAGAGCATTCCGCGGTGGGGCGAAACCATAAAACTTTGTGAAAAAGAAAGAGCAATCGCATGATTATCGGCCCCATTGTCAATGGCTCTGGAGTACTTATCGGCGGCCTCGTCGGAGCTTTTTTCGCAAAACGTATCCCTGAACGTCTCCGTATGGCTTTACCGCTGACGTTTGGCGTCGCGTCCATGGGGCTTGGTATCGCTTACATTGTGCAGGTTAAGCAGATGCCTGCCGTTGTCCTTTCGCTCATCTTGGGGTCCCTGATCGGCGAACTCATCTATCTCGAAAAAGGGATTGCTTGGCTGGGCGGTAAAATGCGGGCTTGCGTCGAGCGGATGATACCATCCAAGACTCATGAGGGCCTCTCACAAGAGGATTTTTTGAAGCAATTTGTCGCTATCCTTGTTCTGTTTTGTGCAAGTGGCACTGGCATTTTTGGCGCACTCACGAATGGCATGACGGGAGACCCAACAATCCTCTTCGCAAAGACCATACTCGATCTTTTCACCGCCGCTATCTTCGCAACAGCTTTGGGCTATGCCGTTGCAATGATCTGCATTCCGCAATTTGCTATTCAGATGAGTCTCGCGCTGGGGGCAACCTTTTTGATGCCGTTGACGACGCCGGTGATGATTGGCGATTTTTCGGCTGTCGGCGGCCTCATTATGCTGGCGACCGGTTTCCGCATCTGCGGGATCAAAATCTTCCCGGTCGCGAATTTTCTACCCGCCCTCGTTCTGGCGATGCCGATTTCCTATCTCTGGACAATGTATGCGCCCAAATGAGTACGATCGAGTGAATTTTTCCCGTAACCAAATGGAGGCAACCCAATGGAAGAGCACAAAGAGACTTATAAAAAACCGACGCAAGCGAATGAACTTGCGCCCGGTCTTGTCCAATATCTGGATGGTTCGAAGCTTAACGAGCGTGTAGGAGAAGCCATCCGTATAACGACTGTCGACGAGGATGGCTGGCCACATGCCGCCTTGTTGAGCGTCGGTGAAATTCTGGCCGTAGACGCACGGCATATCAAATTTGCAATTTGGCCCACCTCAACGACGACAAAGAATATTGAACGCACGGGCCGCATCAGCCTCGCGATGGCGCATGACGGCGCTCTCTGGGAAATTCATCTGGAGGCCAAACGCATACCGGGAGAAAGGGCAGATATGAAACTCGCCTTCTTTACCGCAGACGTCAAAAGCGTTCGTGTGCACAAGGTGGATTACGCTGACGTTCTTAAAAACGTGACCTACAAGCTTCATGATCCAGCAACCGTAGTCAAACGCTGGGATCAACAGATCAAAGAACTGCGCGCCTGCGCCGCCTAAGCAGGATTGACTTATCTTGACGCTGGAGTGGAGCGCCACAAGAAAGATGGAAATAGATGTCGAAGAGGATTCTCGCAGCACTTTGCACATGTCTAATGGCGGCCTCGGTTAAGCCCGCGCTTGCGACCGAGGGTGGCACACAACATTATCCGATTGGCGTAAATACGATCGCTGACGGTAATCTCCCGATTCCCGGAATGTTGCAGATGTTGAGTTACTCGGAAATTGCGCTCAACCCTGTTCTTGTCGATGGCTCTGGAAATAAGTCAGTCGCGAAATTCAATCTCGCGGTCGAAGCGGAAGCATTCCGGTTTCTATACACATGGGATCCTCAGATAGGGCCGTTTCATTACACCACCGGCCTTGTAGCACCCATCGTGAACCTCGATCTTAACGTGATGGGTGCAAGGGGGCATGATTTGGATATGGGGGATTTGGATATTCAAAATTATTTGGGCTACGCTAGCCCGGACCATTCGCTTTTCTATTTCTTTGGTCTCGATACATATATCCCGACCGGCCATTATGATAAGTCAACTTTGATTAACACCGGCTCAAACTACTACACCTTTGCGCCGAACATCGACGTAACCTACAACCTTTCGCCCAAATGGGAATTAACGGCTGCGCTCTTTGCCGAGTTCAACACGACTAACACAGCAGATAACTACCATTCCGGCGACGATATGGACCTCGACTACGGCGTCACTTATCGGCCATTCGACAGTCTGCCGAATTTTGGATTGGGGCCACAGGGTTACTTTTATAAACAGGTCAGCGATGACACAGTTAATGGGGTCACAGTCTCACCGAATGGCAATCGCGGGCAAGAATTCGCAATCGGCCCCCAGCTACGTTACGACATCCCGTTCGGCGGATTTGTCCTGAAGTACCAGCAGGAATATGCCGTAGAGAACCGCCCGAAAGGAGAGAAAATCTGGTTCCAGTTCGCAATGCCACTCTTCGGCACACCGGGGTAAGAATGATGGCGAGCGATCTTTTCACTCCCTCCAAATTACGCAGCGTGGAATTTAAGAACCGCGTTTTCGTATCGCCTATGTGTCAATATTCCAGCCATAAGCGTCTCGAACTTTAAGGATGAGGAATTTTTAAGGTCGGTACCCAGTACCCAGATTTATCCCCTGCGGCACACCAATATTTTCTTTGGAACATCAATAAGATAATGATGCCACTGAAATAGAGAGCTTCTCCCATTACTGTAATATGGCAAAGTTGCAAAAGGTCGCAACAAGTTATGCTGTAACGTCTATTCTTTAAAGGAGTATCCGTATGTCTTCAACGCAAGGGATCAAGCTTGACGATGATATGCGTAAACGCCTGAAGGCGCTTGGGGAAACGCGCAAAAGAACGCCACATTGGCTCATGCGCACCTCTATTCAAGACTATCTGGAACGGGAAGAAAAGTACGAGCACGAGAAACAGGAAGATGTCGAACGGTGGGAGCATTATCAACTCACCGGTAAAGCCATATCTCATGATTTAGCGGCAAAATGGCTTGGTGATCTGGCCCAAGGTAAGGTTAAAAAGTGTCCAAAATAAAATGGCTTCCTGAAGTCCTTGGCGATATTGAGAGATTGTACAAATTCTTAAACGATAAGAACTCCAAAGCTGCAACACAAGCTGCCTCTGCTATTCTGGAGGGTGCAAATTTTCTGAAATCCTCCCCATATATTGGCCGCCCTATGTCCGATAATACCGAAAGGCGCGAGTGGTTTGTACCCTTTGGCGCGGGGCTTATGTCTTGCGTTACATGCTTGAAGGCGACAAAACTGCCGTTATTATCCGTGTGTGGCATAGTCGTGAGAATAGAAACGATTGAGGTTTCCCAAACGTACATCAATCATTAACAGCCGTGCACACCAACTGAATAACGCTTTTCAGGGAATTCTAACCTCAACTTGAAAGTACTCGGATTTATCCTGTCCGGCACGCCATTCGGGATTTAGAGGTTTTAACTTGGCGTTTTCAAAAATTGCCAGCTTTAATTGCCGGTTTTCCACGCATACGTGCCGTTGGTGTTCCACGTAAATGTGCCACTGCTATACATGTTCTGTATGGCCGGAAGAATTTGGACGCCATTTATCGTAACGCTTTTGACATACAGATTGCGGTCTTTCGTTGACGCGCCACCATACGCATCGTTGAGAAATCTAATGCTGAGAGACTGGAGCGGTACCAGCATCGGCAGTGTATAAGTAAAGGTCTGCCATTGATTGGTGCTGTGGATGGCAGTCACCGAGGCCGTTTCGACTTGTTGGCCGTTGATAAGAACCCCCATCTGTGGTGGCCCGAGATAATCATCGCCCGATGCGATAATGGTTATCGTATCGGAAGGCGGTGCATTACAGACTGGGCTGGCCGTGACGATATTGATCTGTTGAGTTTGACCGGTATTGGACAGTACGCCATTGGTACAGAGCTGTTGGTTCTGGTTCAACCATGTAGTACCGACAGTACCGCCGTAAGGACACTGTTGCGTCGTGGCTACTGCCGAAGACGAGCCTGTGGCGCCATTGATCCAGATGGTCTGACCGCTCGGTGTTGAACCACAGGCCGCCGCCACAACAGTAATGGTTGGGCCGCTTGTTACGGAAAACCATTGGTACGATTGCCAGTTATTATAAAGAGCATTTATGGCTATGGGATATACCCCCGGAGCCATCGTGGCAGGAATCGTATAGGGAAAGCTGAAATGATAAGTGTGGTTTGCCTGATAAGTGGCGGGCCCTGTCATTTGGATTTCATTGATGGTCTTTGTTGCATCGTAGTTCTGGATGAAAAACTGTGTTTGGGTTGGTCCTGGCAAGTTGCTGTTACCGATGACGACATCCGCACTGATGGTGATGGTGGCGCCTGGCGACGCGATTGGATTGGATACATTGGCATTCATCACAAGAATGGGTTCCGGCGCAGGGGGCGTCACGTCCTTAAACTGATAGGCCCGGATGTAGGCGATATCCATATTAGCCGGAAAAGACGTCATACCATTGACCGAACCGGTGAAGCCGCCTTGAGTACCAATTGCCAGGTTAGCGATCATGTACATAGCAACATTCGGAACGCGCTGACCGGTTGTGGCATTGTCGATCACGCAGGATTGCACTACGCCGTCATACAGATACACCAGCGATCCCGGACGCCAATCGATGGCATAAGTATGGTACGCACTTCCAAAATCGCCGTACGTATAATTTCCAAAAGCATCGCGTCCGGTGGCGGTAGCCCATATAAGACCCTGGTGAGCATAAGAGGTCTTGTCAGGCACTCCGGGTATCGCGCCGTAAGGCATATAAACATATTCCAATACGTCAATTTCCGGCGGCCACGCATTGTTGTTGTGGTCGGATAACATCCAGAAAGCCGGCCATAAGCCGTTGCCATCGGGCAGCTTGGCCTTCATCTCAAAATGGCCGTAAGCCTGCAAAAAATGGCCATTCGTCTTGATTGCTCCGGATGTGTATTGCTGTGACCAGAAAGGCTTGTTGTTCACCTGAAGCCTTACGCCACCGCCTTGTATCATCTGCACGCCGCTGGGAACGTAATCTTCCTGTTCGCTGTTGATCGCGTCAGCACCGCCCATGGCAACAGCCGTCCATTTGGTGTTGTCCAACAAACCTTCATTAAATTCATCGTCGAAGGTAAGGGTCATATTCGAGAGCGGCTGTGGCGCTGGACATGTCTGCGCCATAGTGGGGAACGCCAGCAAAGAGAGTGCTAGGAATACGGGAATTGCGTATACGGTTCTTATAAAATGGCGCATTAGATCTTTCTAAAAAAATTAAATATGAATACTGAGGAAATTTACACAAAATTGATTTAATATTGATTAACGGCTTGGTTTGGGTGGTCAGTAATTATTAACCAACCAAACTGGTGTAGTTTCAAGAGTAAAGGGCCACAAGTTTGGATTTTGGCTTTCGGGCCAATGACCTCAATAGAAAACTTCGTGAATCATATCCTGTCTTAGCGGCAGCAGGTTAATTCGTCTTTACGAAGGCCAAATGAGAAGTCGCATTACTTTATACCGTTCGCTGTGGAATAGAAATTTTCAATAGCAGGATTCTAACCGATCATTGGAGGCAAAATCTTGTGAAGATTCAACACGCCATCTCTAAAAATTCCAATTGCATCCAGTAAGGGACACCTTTTTCGACTAACAATTTTTCTAGGTGATCGGCCCTTTACAAATGATTTGCGCTCGTAGATGAAATCGTGAGGGGATCTTAGTATGCTCCTTGTCTTTTAAAGACCACACCAAAAGTTTTGCACATAATCGTGATATCATGCCAAAGCGACCAATTACGGACATACCAACTATCCATACGCACACGCTCGTCATAGGTGACATCGTTTCTGCCGCTAACCTGCCATAACCCAGTGATGCCGGGTCGCACACGGAAATAAAAGGCGATATCGCTATTGTATTTGAGCGTTTCAGAAACAATGATTGGTCGCGGACCAACAATGCTCATCTCTCCACGCAGTACATTCCATAGCTGAGGCAACTCATCAAGACTAGTTTTGCGCATAAAAGCGCCAACCAAGGACACGCGCGGATCGTGGCGCAATTTGTGATCGCGCAGCCATTCAGCCCTTGCGGCGGGATTATCCGCCAAATATTTCATCAAGACTTCATAGTTTTTGACCATCATTGAGCGAAGCTTTAAGCACCAGAAAACCTGACCGTTCAACCCAAGCCGCTTGTGGCGATAGAAAGCTGGGCCACCGTCCATTTTCACGATACAAGCAAGCAGAAAAATAATCGGCGATGTAATCACAATTGCAGATGCAGAAATCATAATATCAAAACTACGCTTTAAAAAGCGCGACAATAGGTGATCTAGTCCTTTGTTGTGCGTCATCAGCATAACATCCTGTCCGAGAAAAAATTGTGGCGTCATACCAACGACGGAAAGATTGTGAGTTGGTGGAACGACCGAGAAAGGAACTCGCTCGCGCATCAACTGCGCTAAAGCAGGACAAGCATGCACAAAGTCTTCTCCGTCGAGCGCAACGACCACGTTCTCAACTTTATAAGATCGGCAAAGCGCTACCCAGGAAAAGTTGGCTTCCTTGAACGCCAAAGGCAAATCCCTAATCTGTGCAACCAGGCGGTAGCCAAGATTTGTTTCCGAACCCAGCACCGCGCGGGTTTCCGCAGCAGTCGCTCCATTACCGATGAGAACTGTTGGGATCGACCAAACATTAAATCGTCGCAACACATTGCGAGCAATGGCTCGAAATGTAATTATACCAATCATCGAGAACACCCATGCCGTGATAAGCCAGAGACGAGAAAAATCCAATTTGGACACAACTTGCAGAAAACAATTGATCAGCATCGCAAAGCCGGCTGCTTCAACAATCTTTCTCGTTTCCATCCAGAAGGGGGTTCGCATCTCATAGTGTCGCGCATGCACAAACCACAACATAACTCCCGCAGATAGCGCGGCGTACTGTAATGCTAAAACCATATAAGTCACCGTCGGCACAATAAGATTTGCCCGATCGAAGAAAGTAACGTTGATAATTGCCGACATTAGCCATGCAGCCAAAAAGCCGAAAACCAACGCCGCCACATCAGTCACAATGTACCAGTGGAGTACGTTGAAGGTTTTCTTCATCGTCAAATACTGTGTCGGTAGTGATAGATTTTTTTCTAAGACTGCCCCAATGTCTTCCGACGCAGCTTCAATTTGACGTAAAATAGCCGAGACCGCTTCCTCAGCCCCGTTATCAGATAGTATTTCATCTACAGAATCAGACTCAGATGAAAATTGTGTAATTTCAACTTTATGCAATCTGGGATTGTCCTGGTGGGCAAGGGAATTGGGGTGTGTCATGGAACCATCTCCGTATCGTGTTTAGAGCCTAATAACTGGTTCAAAAGCATCAATATAACGGTTCAATTCGCAGCCTCACCGATCACCGTGCTGCAGCGCAACATGACCTAACATAGCTTGATATAAGTTTTGTATGAGGAATTGGATCAAGGCAGTGTTGAAGGCGCAGATTGAAGCCCGGACTTTTGAATAATAGGTGACGTTTTTTGGTTGAGATATGCAGAATATTGCGGGATCGGCTTTAATTTTAAATTTGATGGCGTGCATTGTTGATCACAAGCATCATAAAGCCTCACTTTCTGCAAACAAGTGGTCATACAAATGTAATCTTTTGGCGCCGCATCGGCATAGGATTTAGGCTTAGCCAATATAATCTTGTCTCCAATTGGAACTGGGGGAGCAAGAAGATCATGATTGGTCGGCATTTTGGTGGATGGATTAGCAACGTTCTGAAGTAACGATTGGTCCACAGCCAAGGACGGCATCGCGATTTTAAGATTATAACTGCAATTTGATAAGCAAACGGCCGCTGGTTTGCTTTCATTTACGCAACTATGAAGACATTGATAGTCGGTATCAGCCTGACAAGGTATCCACCAAAAGCCAAAGCCAAACACTCCGAACAGCGCGCAAAAGAAAACTCGGCTCTGTTTCATGAATCCGCTCTGATTTCTTCTGTTATTTTGTCAAGCTCAGCTGAGATTTCGTCCCACGAGACAGTGTTCGGTATATGCCGGAAAGGACTTAAGCCGCTTTTTCCACGATCCACAGCAACTTCCGAGACAAGCTCAGCATCAACAACCGAACGATCATCTGAAAACCCATACATCAGCGCCTGATCACACAGAAGGTTGATAAGCCGTGGCACGCCACAGGTAAAATAATAAACGGCAGCACATGCGCGATCGTCAAAAACGTGAGGTTCGCCACCAACAACCGATAAACGATGACGAATATAAGCACCCGTTTCCGCAGCTGCCAAAGACTCAAGATGGCAATGTACAGATATGCGTTGAACGAATTGTCGCAATTCTGGACGCTTGAGGGTATCCAACAACTCCGGCTGACCTACGAGAATGATTTGCAATAACTGATCTTTCTCATTATTCACGTTCGAGAGCATGCGCAACTCTTCAAGCATATCGGCCTTTAGATTTTGCGCTTCATCGATGATCAAGATCGTGCGCTTTCCAAGTGCGTATTGCGCCAAAAGAAACTCGATAAATGCATTATAGAGTGATGCGGTATCCTGCATGCCTTTATGCTCAAGTTCAAAGGCCATGGTCATCCAACCCAATAAATTACCGAGTGAATCACTGGGATTATTGATAACACCAACTGTCACATCGTGGCCTGCTTCCTTAAGATAACGGCGGATAATCGTGGTCTTGCCGGCGCCAACTTCACCAGTAATAACGACAAAGCCGGCTTGAGTAAGAATGCCATATTCGAGAAGATTAACCACGCGTCTGTGACGCCTGCTTAAAAAAAGAAATTCAGCGTCCGGCAATAGGGAAAATGGCTTACCCGATAAATGATAGAAATTTTCATACATGTCGTTCTGTCCCCATCATCATTAGCGAACCATACACCAATAGAGGCTGCCCTTAATTATCTGTTTTAATAAACAGAATGGAATGCAGTTTATGGATTTATGTGCCTATAAAAATTCAATTATGATTTACCTCAAAGTGGAAAATAATATGATGTTGTGGGCCAAAAATTTTGCTGCAAACTTGACATTTTCCTATATTAAGAACTCAACGACGTGTTTCACAATCTTTAACAAAGGTCATCATGAAAAAGATGCTGAAACTTCTGACACTGGCCTTGTTTTTCTCAGCTTCAACACTTTCCGCATTCGCGGAAGAGGCGCCTTACACAATCATTGCCGGCGACGTGTTACAAATTACAGTTTGGAAAGAAGATTCGCTGGACCGTGAGGTTATTGTTTTACCAGATGGGGCCATCACATTTCCACTGGTCGGTTCCATTAATATTCAAGGTAAAACCCCCGGTGAAGTTGAAGGCCTTATTAAGGAAAAACTGAAGAGCTTTATTCCTGAAGCTTCGGTTGCTGTCGTCGTCAAGGCCGATCTCGGTCATACGGTCAGCGTGATAGGTCAAGTGACGAAGCCCGGCGAACTTGTCATGGGTCATCACTTAACAGTTATGCAGGCGCTTAGCCAAGCTGGCGGCCTTACGGCTTACGCGAATGAAAATCGTATCCTTATCTTACGTCGCGTCGAAGACAAAGAAATACCAATCCCCTTTCCTTACGATGACGTGAGCAACGGTAACGAGCTTGATAGTGATATCGTCTTAAGGCCGGGCGATGTCGTCGTCGTCCCCACCGGGGGGATTTTCTAACTTATAACATAGACGGTCTTCTTGGTGGCATTGCGTGTTATCAAAATCAATCGAACCGTTTTTCTGGCGTTGCTTGCAACAGCGAGTATGCTAGCCGCAACTGCACGAGTGCGAGCGGACGACACCACAGCGCAAGATCTGCCAGGTGGCTTTATTGCCCAACCTATGATTGGTCAGACCGCATCCTGGAATTCAAATCCTCTTTTGCTGCTGAGTGGTGCTCGCCAACTCTATGGTTCGATTACGACACCAGAGTTGATTATTAGTGACCGAACACCTGACAAACAACTTAATCTTGACACCCAAATTAACGAGAACGTCTTTAATCAGCCGGAATTTAATTCGACGGACCTGCACTCGAAAGGCAATTTCAACGCGCTACGTCAAATCTGGGGCGCAGGTGTTTCTGGCCAGTTTGATTATGATACAACACGAACCAGCGAACCTTCGATTTACGGTTTCCGTAATACGCAGATTGTCAGGCATTGGGATATCTCAGTCACTCCACAAATTACCTATAGTCCTCTTCCGACGGACAAATTTGGCTTAAGCGGGTCGGCTCTCACATCCCAATACGAAACCTCTGTTTTCACCGATTATGAAGTCTTTTCTATTACCCCGATCTATACACATAACTTTGATCCACTTAATGCAGGTCTCGTCAAATTTACAGCGCAACATTATCAAGCGATCCAAGGCCCACGTAGCACGTACGATACAATGGGTCCCTCCGTTGGGTGGATTGCAACACTCACACCTCGTTTAAGCGCGAACGCCAGTGTTGGCGTCGAACTGGTACAGCAGGATCTGGCGGGCGTTCCCACCAAGCCATGGTCTGCACAATATGTATTTTCGACAGACATCACATTTACTGGCGAACAAGACAAAGCCGATCTAGCAGCATCACGATCCGAATATCCGTTTGGCAATGGCACAGAATCTTTATTAACTAATTTTACTGTTTCTGACAGTCATTCTCTGAATGAAAATTTCTCATTGAATGCCCAGATTAATTACGAATACGCCGATTATCAGTCAACATTCACCGGCAATTTACAATCGCTCGCCAGCGCCAGCGGCGGCTTAACTTACCATGCAACAGATCACCTAGATGTCACAGGTACTTATCAATATCGCTATGAAACTTTGACAGGTATCGATGCGAATATTGTCGACCATTCCGTCAATCTTGGGCTGGTTTACCACCCCAAAGCATGGGCTTTGTAGGTGTAACTCAACGCGGCTCCGTCTAGATGTCCACAAGGAAGGAAAGAATGAAATGAACGAACTCTCACTAACAGATTACCTCACCATTTTGAGACAGCGGAAACTCGCTTTTCTTTTGGCATTTAGCGCGATTTTTGTCGTAGCAATCTTGCTGGCATTGTCTTGGTCAAACTATCGCTCAACCGCAACAATTGGGATAGAGCAACCCCAAGTCTCCAGTGATATGACAACCCCCATGGGCATGAACCCGAATGATATGCCTGAAGCACTGGCTGATTTGCGGATCAGCAAGATCCAACAGAAAGTGACAGCACCAAGCACTCTGGTTGACATCATCAATACGTTTAATCTCTATCCTGACGCACGCGCACATGAGCCATTGATGAGCGTTGCCGAACGCATGGGCGATAAAATCAAGCTCACACTCATCAGCAGTATTGTTGCTAACCCAGCCGCCGCGCAGAAAGTTTCCGTTGATCAGCTTTCCGCCATCGCCTTCACCCTCAGTTTTGATTATAGCGATCCGCAAACGGCCCAAAAAATTGCAAATGAACTGGTGGCCCGTTTTCTTGATGAAGATTTGAAGGATCGGCGCAATCAAGCGGAAGCGACATCCGATTTTATCCAAGGACAAATAGCAACGCTCGATACAACAATGGTCGACCAGGAAAAGAAAATTGCGGATTTTGAGGCGGTTCATGGTGCGACCCGCCCAGAAACTCTCATGTTTAACCAGCAAGCTTCTGCCAACGTCGCTCTTAGCCTGCAAAATCTTGACGGCCAAATCGCGACAAATGAAGGCACCGAAGGATCGCTCCGCTCTCAACTTACAACGATCGATCCCTATTCGCGTGTGATTGCTGATGGTCAGGTTTTAACAACACCTGCCATTCAGCTCAAGGCGCTGAAGTCCCAATACACAACTCTGATCGCACAATATGGCCCTAATCATCCAGATGTTGTGAAAGTCAAACATCAAATTGAGGCCCTCCGTGCTGAGACCGGCGGCAGTAACGAAGTTGACGCAAGCGCCCTAAAAGCCCAGATCGATGATGTAAAAACCAATTTAATGGCTGCACAAAAAAATTATGGCCCCGATAATCCTGATGTTGTCTCTCTCAATCGTCAGCTGGAAAATCTTGAAGGCCAATTGGCTGTGGCGCGCCACGCAGACAGTTTGACCAACGGGATTCATCAAGACGCCGATAATCCGGCCTATATCGGACTGGTTGCGCAACTAAAATCCGTGGAAGAACAACATAAATCGCTTTTATATCAGCGCGACAAACTTGTCGCCGACCAGGAAAAATATCAACAAGCCGTTCTGGCGAATCCTGCCCTCCAACAGCAAATGGCTGCGCTCTCTAGAGACTATGATAATGCGCAGCTGCGTTATCGCGAGCTGAAGGAAAAGAAAATGGCGGCGGATATGGACAAACAGATGATTGAGGATCATCGCGGTCAGCGTCTAGTCGTGATTAGCCCCCCGCAACTGCCACTGAAAACACATCCCCGTCAGCTCTTCATTGTTCTTGCCGGATTTATGCTTGCAATCATGGTGGGTTTTGCAACCGTCGCTATTCGCCAAACAATGAGCCAATCCATTCTCGGACGGCAGCACCTCGAATCTTTGGTGGGCGCGCCACCACTTATAAGTGTCCCCTATCTCTATACCAAGAACGAGCGTGGCCAAAATCACGCGATGAAATCACGAAGCTTCTTGCACAACCTTATTGTGCGGTTTGTTCCGCCTTTCAAGACTTCCGGTTAGAGGAATCATTATGGATAAGCTTGAAAAAGCACTCGAAAAGTCCCGCAAGCTGCGCGAAAGAGCAAGCGATGCGTCGCCAAAAGTTGCGCATGGTTATGATGGCTTAATGCCAAGTTTCATTTCGGCCGAACCGCATCTACTTAAGTCCAAGCCTCTGTTGGTTGAGGAGGTGCAGCTTGAGCGTCATCGTATCTTAGCTCATCGGACACGTAGCCCAGAGGCCGATATTTTCCGTATTCTGCGCACGCAAGTTCTGCAGATTATGAACAAATCAAACTTCCGGACACTCGCAATCACCAGCCCAAAATATGGTGATGGCAAAACCACGATCGCCCTTAACCTTGCGCTTAGCATTGCGCTTGATCTTAAACAAACGGTTCTGCTTGTAGATCTTGATCTGCGCAAACCAAATATGCATGAATTTCTTGGTCTTACACCGAGCGTTGGGCTTAGTGATTTCCTCACCCACAACACGCCAATCCCCGACTGCCTTATCCGTCTTTCGTTTGATCGTTTAAGTATCTTACCCGCAGGTAATCCTTTGGATAATTCCTCGGAACTTCTGGGCTCACCCAAGATGGCCCAATTGGCGCACGAACTTAAAACACGGTACCCGGATCGTATCGTTATTTATGATATGCCGCCAGCCCTTGTGCAGGATGACTCGATTGCCTTTCTACCGCATGTCGATGCCGTTCTCTTGGTCATACGCGAAGGCGTAACGCGCACTGACGAAGTTAGGGCTTGCTTGAACAGACTTTCTCAATCCAACATTATCGGCACCATCCTCAATAAAGCCAAATTCGACTAGTGAACAGGCGCGTCAGCCAAAAAAATATAGTCCCTTTACACCGCTTATTCATATCATCGGGTGAGGTCCGACAATTGCACCTAAATTGTGAACTGCTGAGGCTCTAATGCGCGTTACCTGTTTCTTCTTGTGTCTTGCTGGCTTTATGATTGCCGATTGTGCACCATCTCAAAGTGCGGATAACACGGCCTTTATGACCAACTTTAATTCACTCGATAAAAACTTCTGGTATGTATCGAGCGGATGGACCAACGGTGATTATCAATCCTGCGAATGGCGCGCGGATGCGCTGGCCATTCACGATGGCAACCTGCAATTGACACTCTCCGATCATGGCGGCAAACAGCGGCCAATCGGTTGTGCCGAACTGCATACGAACCAACATTTCGGCTATGGGCTATATGAAACGCGCATGCGCGTTGCTGCAGGTTCTGGTTTGAACACGGCGTTTTTCACCTATATTGGACCAACCAACGGTGTACCACACTGGGATGAAATCGATTTCGAATTTCTTGGCAAAGATACCCATTCAGTCCAAACCAATTTTTATACTGATGGAAAAGCGCAAGGCGGTCCCATCGTACAACTTGGGTTTGATGCATCAAGAGAGTTCCATAATTACGCCATCGATTGGCAACCAACCAAGATCCGGTGGTATGTCGACGGCAATCTTGTCCGCCAATCTCCCGACAATGCCCCAATCCCCAGCCACCCGGGCTCTTTGTTCCTCAGTCTTTGGTCGGGGGCATCTCAAGAAGATCAATGGCTTGGTCCCTTTCGCTACACAGAACCAGTAACTGCAGAGGTAGCGTGGGCTGCCTTCACTCCTCCGGGCACGAAGTGCCCATTTCCGCAATCAATCAGTTGCAAGTAACGCAAAACACATGACGTCAGTTGGTGCTTTTAAAATCTTGGTACTGGCCCATGACTTATCTGATCCCGCTATCAGCAGGCGTGTTTCCATGCTCAAAATGGGCGGTGCGACTGTCAAAGTAGGTGGTTTTTATCGTAGCGCCACACCTATAGAAAACGTGTGTGACTGCACAACTGTGAATTTCGGCCGTACACACAATGGCGGATTTATTAAACGCTGTATCGCGGTGCTACGGGAAATTCTTTTTCTCCACCGTCATCGCGCCCTTTTTGTAGATACCGATATCATCCTTGCCCGCAATCTCGAGATGCTCGCAATTGCAGTTCGCGGGCAACGCTTAACCCCAATGCGACCTGTAATTGTTTACGAGGTCCTCGATATCCACAGGCTTCTGCTTGGGAAAAATAGTGTCGGATCTCTTTTGCGTGCGTTTGAGGGCCGTCTTACTCGACACGCCAGCGCCTTATTAACGAGTTCTCCTGCTTTTATTACTTATTATTTTGAACAAATATCTAACATCAAACTGCCCGCCCATTTGGTTGAAAATAAGCTTTTGACTATGGCACAAAATCTTCCGACCGTTGGAGCAAACCAGAGGCAAAAAGCGCCGCCATGGCGCATTGGTTGGTATGGGATCATCCGTTGCAAAGAGAGCTTGGATATTTTGCGAGACCTTGTACGCCAAGGTGATGGCAAAATCGAAGTCGTCATTCGTGGACGCCCTGCGCTCGATCAAATAGAGGATTTCCATGAACGCGTCGCGGACGAGTCTGGCCTTCGCTTTGATGGTCCCTATAAGAACCCGGACGACCTTGCCGCACTTTATAACAACGTACATTTTACCTGGACCATTGATATGTATGAAGCAGGACAAAATTCATCGTGGCTTTTGCCCAACCGACTTTATGAAGGCGGCGCTTTTGGTGCGGTCCCGATAGCAATCGATGGCCTTGAAACCAGCAATTTTATTAAGCGTCTTGGCATTGGCGTTAGCCTGCAACACCCCCTTGGCGCGACGCTCGTCGATTTTTTCTCAAAGCTTACACTTGAAAAATATTTTGAGCTGGAAAGCGCCGTCAAGAATGTGCCGCGCTCGGTATGGGCCCATGATGACGAGGATTGCCAGAATCTGGTTGACTATTTAGTCGAGTTAAAACAACCGGCACGGCATGCGAACGATGATGAATGAGTCTACCGCTTCCGTCACACCTGCATCGTCCAGGGTTCTGGTCATTATCCCATGTCTAAATGAAGAGGCTTACCTTGAGAATCTCATGCATAGACTGAGTCCGCATAACATGCCGAAGACATCTTTTGTCATTGTTGATGGTGGTAGTACCGATCGCACAGCACAGATTGCCCGCGGTCTCGTAGCGAACAATGCCAATATTCTGTTCCTGGAAAACCCGAAACGCATTCAGGCCGCGGCACTTAATCTCGCGGCGGCAACTTTCGGTCAGAATGCTGAATTCCTGATCCGTATTGATGCCCATGCCGATTATCCCAATAATTATTGTAAAACTCTTCTTAAAGAGACGGAAAAAACTGCCGCCGATTCTATCGTGGTTTCTATGCATAGCGCCGGGAAAACATGGTTTCAGAAAGCCGTTGCTGCTGCACAGAATTCAAAGCTCGGCAATGGCGGTTCGGCACACCGTATAGTCGGCAAAGATGGACGGTGGGTCGACCACGGACATCATGCACTGATGCGCGTTGCTGCTTTTCGTGACTGCGGTGGTTATGACGAAAGTTTTAAACATAACGAAGACGCCGAACTTGATATACGTCTGCGGCAAAAAGGTTATAAAATCTGGCTGACCAACCAGACCGCGCTGACTTACTTTCCGCGTAGGACGGCCCTCGCGCTCTTTCGTCAATATGTTGACTATGGCTATGGACGTGGGCGCACGATACTTAAGCACCGCGTCTGCCCAAAGCTTCGACAAATGCTCCCAACCTTTGTTGCGCCCGCCGTTATATTAGCTCTCGCGACACCGCTCTTGCCACTTGCAGCGCTACCTTTCGTGGCATGGCTTATACTGTGCCTTGGCTATGGCGTCTCGTTAGCCGTAAAATCCGGCGACGCGTCTATCGCAATGGCAGGGCCAGCAGCCATGATTATGCATTTTGGGTGGTCGCTCGGTTTCTGGAAGGCATTTTTTTCAACAAGAAGGCGGCTGTAATGGAAATCGACATTTGTGTTTGCACCTTCCGCCGCCAGCATATCGCCAAAACTTTGATGTCTTTATCCGCACTTATATTGAAGCCGGAATGGGAGATTCGCGTCATTGTCGTCGATAATGATGAAACGCCAAGTGCGCAAATGCTGGTCGCTAACACGGCAAACATCTGTCCCTTTCCTATCACCTATATTCATGCGCCCGCATGTAATATTTCGATCGCTCGCAATGCCTGCCTTGATGCGGCAAAAGCACCGCTCGTAGCCTTTATTGATGATGACGAATTAGCGTCACCAGAATGGCTTTCTGCCCTGCTTGTCAAACAACAAGCTGAAAATGCCGATGTCGTTTTGGGACCGGTTAAAGCCATCTATCCTTCGCAATGTCCCGATTGGATGAGAACTGGTGATTTTCACTCTACAAAACCTGTCTTCGTAGAAAATGAAATCAAAACCGGGTATACATGTAATGTTCTTTTGCGCCATGCGGCTTATTCAGATCAGGGCTTGCGTTTTAAGCTTGAGCTTGGGCGTTCGGGTGGTGAAGATACGGTTTTCTTTTCGGCGATTTATAAATCCGGCGGACGTTTTGCCTATGCCCCAGAGGCCATTGTTACTGAAGAGGTCGCAACAACCCGTATGAATTTCGCCTGGTTACTCAAACGTTCATTTCGTTCAGGCCAAACGCATGGAACACTTTTACTTCAAGGCAACCACATGAAGCC
>Ga0207055_1022_pt2 | contig 43497 bp, 43 predicted proteins | sample Alteio_BWMinCont_57_FD_153293 | JGI IMG/M metagenome (GOLD analysis project Ga0207055, IMG submission 153293) | Enriched cells from forest soil in Barre Woods Harvard Forest LTER site, Petersham, Massachusetts, United States -... | ecosystem: Environmental > Terrestrial > Soil > Temperate forest >...
CGTTAAAGATGGCATTGAAAAGATCTGCTCATTTTTTATGCCGCTTTTAACCTGCATCATGGTGCTCTTTGCCATCGTTGTAAATTTCCTTCCAGGCGGATTTGAGGGCTGGATCTACTACCTTAAGCCCGATTTTTCTAAAATTTGGGATGCGACACTCTGGCGAGATGTCTTTGGCCAGCTTTTATTTAGCTTATCGCTTGGCATTGGTATTGTAGTCGGCTATTCACGCCATACAGGAAGTAACATCAATATCGCCAAAGCCATGCGCTACGTTGCACTCGGCGACTTTTTCGTCTCTTTTATCTCGGGATTTGCCATTTTTGGCTGCATCTCCCATATGAGCACAATTTCTGGCATCCCTTTTGCAGAAATTCTCGATAAAGCCTCAACATTTGAGATTGGCTTTGTAATCTTTCCAAAGATCATCAATACCTTTGGATCCTATCTTGCGCCTTTTGTTGGCAGCGTGTTTTTCTTCTGCCTTTTCATTGCAGGAGTAACCGGCGTCTTTTCTATTGTAGAGAGCGTTGCAGGAAACGTCGAAGTTGAATTTGGCATGACTCGCAGAAAGGCGGTTTCCATTTCTATGGTTGTCACCATGGTTTTGGCAGTCTTTTTCTGCATGGGAAATTCCTCACAACTTATTGATACCATTGCTCCAATGGTTGTGGGCATTAATATGTTGATTGGAAGCTTGATGCTTGTGGTTGTCTTTATGTTTTTAAACCGCGAGATAAGAGATAACTCCCTCTGGCAGCAAGATAAGATGGGTAAACTTTCTTTACGAACAGTTGTGCCTTTGCTTCTTGCCATTATTTTAATAGGCAACTTGCAAAATGAGATTGTAACCAGAAATTCTGAGGTTATGCTTCGTTGGAGCTGGTTTATGATTGCACTCGGAACTTCCTACATCTTTGCCCGCCGTGCAAAACAAAAAGCAGTTGCCTTCAGCAATTAGGCCCTGTGATCGAAAGGTTTTTCGTGCCCGTTCCCGTGTGCGTGCCCGTGCCCGGATGTGTCGAATTTTAATCGGATGAATTGATTTTCGCGGGCACGCACACGGGCAACGCACACGGGCACGATTGCTGCCTCAATCCGATTTGCTATTTCTTGCGTTTGGCGAGGACGAGCTTTTCTTCTGATGGAATCTTTTTATCGACAAATTGGATGTAGTGGTCAATAACTTGCCCAGTTGGTGTAATTGCCCAAAATTCACGAATTGACGAATCCAGCTTTATTTTGATGTAGTGCTGAGCTGACTTAGTCTTAGCAAAAAAATCAGATTTACTTGCCTTTTTCGGAATCCTCGGCTTTACACCCCACGAGCCATCTCCCATGAAGACAACTCCGCGTGGATCAATTTGTCCTTTGATAAGAGGGTAGGTACGCTTGTAGTCATGGTCATGATTTTCAAAGGCAACATGAATGCCATATTTTTCAAAAAGCGGAAGCCAATTGCGGCGGATCATATTGCTTATTTCCATGTTCATTGAACGGACAGAAGGGTATGCTGGCACATGGTAGATGGCGAAGCGATGCAGGCAATTGGTATCTTTTGAAAGCTCATTTTTCAGCCACTCGGTCTGCACGCCTTTTACAGGGTTTGAGTGACTTGAGTCGAGTAGATAAAACGAAAGGTAGTCATTGACTCTCAAAACATTGTATCCTGGAAAGCCAGGCATTGCAAAAAGGGCGTGGAAGAAGGGCGCTTTTTGCGGCGTTTGGTGAAAGCCGCCTTTGACGTCGTGATTGCCGATTGCCACAAGCAATGGGATTAAGAAATTATCTTCTGTCTTCATGGTGTCTGAGTAGGTTTTAATCCATTCAAGCCAGCGCTCTGCATCTTCAACGTCGGAAGACTCTCTTGGGGATGCGTAAGCGAGATCCCCTCCTAAAACTACAAAATCGGGGTTCTCTTTACGGGCCTGTATATTTGTTTCAGCAAATACATCCGGTCCAAGCTGGTTGGTATCGCCTCCTACTAAAAATATAAGGGGCTTTTCATCTAAGTTCTTATGAAGTGTGCGAAATAGGTATTCTTTATCTGAATCCTTCAAACGGAATCGATAGGCAGATCCTGGTATAAGTCCTTGAAGCTCAACAACATGAACAACAAAAGGCTCATCTTGGGGAATTTCTTTATGAACTCCTTGCCGGCTTAACCATTTGCCTTCGCCTTGAGGTTTATATTCTAAGCTATCTTCCAGATCATCTTTTGGCGTGATCCACTGTATGGTCATCGTTTTTGTTGGATCATGCTGCCATGTTAAATAGACGGCAAAAGGTTCTGCAGACCACGCAAGGGTTGTCCAAATAGTACAAAGAAAAAGTAAAAATATACGCATTATTTCTCACAAACCTTATGTGCTAGGGCCTCTATCAACTTATTACTACGAATGATGAATTCTTGCACGCCATTATTATCAAGCTCATTATGGGAAAGTAAAGTTAGGTCATACACCTGACGCATCATCTCTTTGGCAAGTTCTTGATTAGAAGCATGCATTTTATAAAGAGATGAAATTAAAGCTGAATTTGTATTGAGTACAAAATTCATTCTTTTAAGAGATCTGTCGATAGGCTCTTTGGACATCCTGGAAAGATAGTCTCTAAAGCGCCGTTCATCTTCTTGCATGATGAGAAGCGCCGGGATCTCGTTACTTGACAAGCTCTTGGCTGTCACTTCAAGACCATCGTCTTCTAATGCCTTCTTTGCAAAATCGGCAATTTTGAAAGCTTCAGTCTTGCCATCTTCATCCAAGATAGTTTTTTCTTTGCTTGGATCGAGAAGGTGGTCTTGAACACTAGAGTCAATGCGTTTAAAGTGCACTGTTTTTAACTCTTTTTCTAAAAAGGCAAAAAGCGGGCTGTCGATAGGTCCAGAGGAGATGATCACATCCAAGCCCTTATCTTCATAAAGCTTAATGAGCTCCGGATGCATCTGTTCTGAAGTTGTATAAAAAATGGTCTCTTTTTCTTGAGCTTTTTCTAGATAGTTTTCAACAGTAAGAAAACTGTTTTTTGTCGTTTTCCAGAAAAGAACCTCTTTGGCCTTTGTGTAGAACTTTTCATCCTGCAAAATGCCGAATTTAATGATGATTTCCATATCTTTATAGATTTCAAAGAAGCGCTCTTTTTCTTGTTTATGTAAAGAAATCAAGCTGTCTGCAACTTTTTTGGCAATATGTTGCGATGCTCCACGCACAGTTTTGTCTGCCTGGAGATAGCTTCTGGATACGTTAAGTGGAATGTCGGGGCTGTCTATTATTCCTCTCAGCATTGTGAGATATTCAGGAAGCACATCTTTACAGTCGTCAGAGACAAATACTCTATTGCAAAAGAGTTTAACGTGACTCTTTTGATAGTCAAAGTCTTTGGTAATCTGCGGAAAGTATAAAATACCTTTTACACGAAACGGGTAATCAACATTAAGATGCACCCAGAAAAGAGGCTGCGGCTCAAAAGGATAAAGCTTTTTAAAGAGCTGAAGGTATTCATCTTTTGTGCACTCACTTGGAGCTTTTAACCATAAAGGCTCCATGTCATTGATCTGTTTGCCGTTAAAGTAAATGGGATAGGGAAGAAATGCGCAGTTTTTCTGCAGGATTTTTTCAAGTCGATCTTCTTCTAAGTACTCCTCATTTTCGCTGTTTACAAAGAGGATAATATCTGTTCCAGGAGCACTTCTTGTTCCTTCTATAAGCTCGTACGTCGACGAGCCGTCGCACTTCCAAATGACAGGCTTTGCATCTTTTTTACAAGAGAGGGTGTGAACCTCAACATGGTCTGCAACCATATATGCGGAGTAAAAACCTAGGCCAAAATGGCCGATAAAGGCATCTTTTGACTCATAGGCCTTAATAAATTCTTCGGCACCAGAAAAGGCAATTTGTGCCAGGTACTTTTCGACCTCTTCAGCATCCATGCCAATGCCAGTATCCGAGAAGGTAAGTGTTTTTTTGGCTTTATCAATTGTAATCTCAATGCGAGGCTCGCTCTTTAGTTGAACTTCTCCTAAATCACTCAAAATTTTTACTTTTTGGATGGCATCGCAGGCATTGGAGACAAGCTCTCTTACATAAATATCTTTTTCTGAATAGAGCCACTTTTTAATGATGGGTAAAATGTTTTCACTGTGAATTTTCAACTGACCTTGTACCATGCTCAAAACCTCAAATATATATATTTCCTCGTAATTATACTTCATTTACAATCTTATGCACAAGATAAGAGGATGAAAAAAACTGTGCTAGCATTACCTGACCATGTAACGGAAACAATAGAACAGATGAGCAGCCGTGTGCCTCAAAGTCAGCTGCAAACTTTTGCTAAAAAGTTACAAGATTTTTATGCGCAAAAAATAAAAGATTTGCCGCAGATTAAAACAAAAGAGGAGCATATAGCCTATCTGAATTTTCGGCTGCCTGCAACTTTTGCTGCAATTTGCGAGGTATTTGAACGAATTTTAGAACTTTTGCCAGATGTTAGGCCTACCTCTCTTTTAGACTTAGGAGCAGGTCCTGGCACATCTTACCTCGCGGCAGATGCTATTTTTGGTACTGTAAAAAGAGCAACACTTGTTGAAAGAGATCCCTATTTTATTGAGCTCGGCAAAAAATTTGTCTCTGAAAACTGTATCTGGCAAGAACAAGATCTTGAAAAAACGTTAGATCTTGGCTCTTTATTTGATTTAACTGTCCTTTCCTATTCGTTAGGAGAGCTTAAGCCGGAAGTTGCAGATTCCGCACTCGATTTTGCCTTTAAAAATACATCAGGGCTTCTTGCAGTTATTGAGCCCGGCACGCCAAAAGGATATGAAAATATCATTTACGCAAGGGATAGGCTTTTACAAAAAGGGGCGCACATTATAGCACCGTGCCCCCACGCCAAAACATGCCCGATACCTCAAGGCGACTGGTGCCATTTTTCAAAAAGGCTTCAAAGAACTAGACTTCATAGGCAAGTAAAAGGCGCCTCCTTAGGTTATGAAGATGAGAAATTTTCCTATGTAGTTTTTTCTAAAAAAGAAGTTCAGTTAAAGCCATACGATAGAATTATTAGAGCGCCTCAAAGGTCACAAAACGAAGTTCAGCTTACACTCTGCACACACGATGGCAACTTCGAGCAAAAGAGAGTAACAAAGAAAGATAAGGAAAGCTTCACACTTCAAAAGAAAGCTTCTTGGGGTGACGTGCTTCTCGATGATGTAAAAGCTTGACTTGTACCAAATATGTTTGGTATTATAACAAAATAGAAAGGGATATACAGTGCCTATTAGCGGTAAGGAAATGGTAAAGCTCTTCGAGAAAAATGGTTATGAGCTAGTTAAAGGTGGAAAAGGTTCTCACAGAAAGCTAAGGAAAGGAAATAAAACTGTCATTATACCTGACCATAGGGAGTTAAAAAAGGGCCTGGAAATGGCTCTTAGAAAACAATTAAAGGATTCTTAATATGCGATATCACTTTAAAATTCACAAGGAGAAAAGTGGATTTTGGGCAGAATGCCTTGAGATACCTTCTTGTGTGACACAGGGAGATTCGAAAGAAGAGCTTTTCTCCAACATGCAAGAAGCTATTAACATTTGTCTCGAGGAGCCTCAAGAGTCAAAATATTTGGCCCCTCTTCCGAATGAAAAAATAGAACTAAGCTCCTCAGTAGTAGAAGTATCTGTAGACCCAGCGATTGCTTTAGCATTTAACATCCGCTATAACAGGATAAAACAGGGACTTACTCAAAAAGAAGCAGCCAAGCACTTGGGGATGAAAAATTTATTTAGTTATCAACGTCTTGAAAAAAGATGTAATGCAACATTTAGCCTGATTGTTAAGCTTATGGAGTTATTTCCGAAACTTTCGTTAGACAGAGTTTGTAGGTAAGCTATTCTAAATTGGCAATATCTATGCGTATAAGTTTTAGTCAGTTAAATCCCATTATTGGTGATTTTGAGCACAATGTAGAGAAGATCATTCAGGCAATAAAGAGGGCCAAAGAGGAAAAGGCAGATCTTGTCATTTTTCCTGAAATGGCCATCTGCGGTTATCCTGCTGAGGATCTTTTGCACTATTCAGGCTTTGTGGAAAAGTCCGAGCAAAGCCTTGAAGAGATCCTGCCGCATACGGACAAAATTGCGGTTATTGTTGGCCTTGCAAGAAGATCTGATAATGGCACATGCAAGCCGCTTTGTAACAGCGCAGCAGTCATTGCAAATAAAAAAATCTTAGGTTTTCAGGATAAGGCGCTTCTTCCTACTTATGATGTTTTTGATGAAAGGCGTCATTTTCGGCCAGCACCGACTGAAATTGTCTGGGAGATTGCTCAAAAGAGAGTTGGAGTTACTATTTGCGAAGATATTTGGGCATTTTCTGGCGTTCCTAAGCAAGAGTGCTATCCCTTAGATCCCATTACCTATTTTGAAAATCAAAAGGTTGATCTGTTAGTTAACATTTCGGCATCTCCCTTTTCTGTTGGTAGGATTGATACAAGGCGCCAGGTTGCTATAGGTACAGCACAAAGGGTAAAAGCGCCGCTTGTTTTAGTCAATCAAGTAGGCGGCCAAGATGGGCTTATCTTTGATGGCTCAAGCTTTGCAGTATCTGCCCACGGCGAGCTTCTCTTCCAAGCCAAAAGTTTTGCCGAAGATTTTGTGACAATTGATCTAGCCAAACTTCACCCTCTTCCCATCATCTCGGAAGAAGAGCCTCAAGAGATATTTTCAGCGCTCTCTTTGGGTTTACATGACTATTTTACAAAGCAGGGCTTTCAAAAAGCCTGTGTTGGCCTTTCTGGAGGCATCGATTCAGCCTTAACAGCTGCAATTGCAACAAGAGCACTTGGCAAAGAAAACGTTTTAGGAGTTTTACTTCCTTCACGATATACATCGCCAGAGAGTACTGAAGATGCGCTCTATGTTGCCTCCAACTTAGGAATCGACACAATTGAAGTCTCAATCGAAAAGTCTTTTCACGCAATCGAAGAGACCTTAAAGCCTATTTTTGATGGTAAACCGGTTGATGTAACAGAAGAAAACATCCAGTCAAGAGTACGCGGCCTTCTTTTAATGGCAATCTCCAACAAAGAGCAGTATCTTCTTTTAAATACAGGCAACAAAAGTGAAATTGCTGTCGGCTACACAACGCTTTATGGAGACTCTTGCGGAGCCATTTCTGTAATTGGAGACCTTTTAAAAACTCAAGTATATCAAGTCTCTGAATGGATACGCCATGAGTTTGGCTGGATACCTGAAAGAGTTATTAAAAAAGAGCCGACAGCCGAACTTAGACCCAATCAAAAAGATAGCGACTCCATCCCTGAATACCACATTTTGGATTCAATTATCGAAGACTATGTGGTAAACATGCTTTGTATAGATGAGATTGTCAAAAAAAGAAAACTTGCCAAAAAGCTTGTTGAAGAGGTCATTCAAAAGATTGAGGCCGCAGAATACAAAAGAAGACAGCTGCCCTTTGCACTCAGAGTCACTGACAAAGCCTTCGCCTGCGGCCGCAAAGTCCCAATCGTCCACAAATACTAGCAAGATCACAAGATCCGGCAGGATAAGCAACAAGAACAGGATAAGAACAGGATAAGCAACAAGAACAGGATAACCAAGATAACCAGGATGACCAGGATCAGAACAGGATAAAAAAGATCAGATGGTTAGAATGAGAAGTGAACAATGATTATTCATGAAGAAATGAATATGGAATATAGAACTTTGACGGAAACAATATTAGGCAGCTGCTTTGATGTGATGAATGAGCTAGGAACTGGCTTTTTAGAAGTGGTTTATAAAAATGCTCTTGTATATGCATTGCAGCAGAAAGATATCAATGTTCGTGAAGAAGTTCCTTTTGAAATTTTTTTCCGTGGCCAAAAGGTTGGTTATTACTACGCTGATGTGTTGGCAGAAGACAAAGTAATTATTGAACTGAAATGTTGTAAATGCTTGCTGCCAGAGCATAAAGCACAAGTAATTAACTACCTAAAAGCAGCCAAACTTTCTGTCGGCTTGTTAGTCAATTTTGGACAACATCAGCTAGAATATAAAAGACTGTACGGCTAAAAATTATTCCATCTTTATCCTGTTCGCTTATCCTGGTCATCCTGGCTATCTTGGTTATCCTGTTCTTGTTGCTTATCCTGGCCTGATCCTGGTTATCCTGTTCTTTTTTTGCTAATCCTGTTTGAAATTTTTTTCCGTGGCCAAAAGGTTGGTTATTACTACGCTGATGTGTTGGCAGAAGACAAAGTAATTATTGAACTGAAATGTTGTAAATGCTTGCTGCCAGAGCATAAAGCACAAGTAATTAACTACCTAAAAGCAGCCAAACTTTCTGTCGGCTTGTTAGTCAATTTTGGACAACATCAGCTAGAATATAAAAGACTGTACGGCTAAAAATTATTCCATCTTTATCCTGTTCGCTTATCCTGGTCATCCTGGCTATCCTGGTTATCCTGTTCTTTTTTTGCTAATCCTGTGTGTAGCGTTTTTCGCGCCAAGAGGCTGCATAGCCGTGTGATGACCAGGTAAGCTCTTTTTCTTTGAAGTCTTCAATTATCGTTGGTGGCAAGATCCTGTTGGGATAGAAAAAGCATGTTGGCAAAATGAGGTCGCGCCTGCCTTTTGTATCGGAGTATTCTTTTGCAGCTTTGGCAAAGCTGTCAAATGTGCGTCTGATCACCATCCACCACGGCGTTGGGCCTTCTGTGTCAGGATGCCTTTTGGCAAGCTCTTTCCATTTTTTCCTCACGTTATCGAGGCATTCATCAAGAATTGGATGCCAAGGGCTTGCACCAAAGAGGCCGTTTGCTGGGACAACGCAGCTATCGAGGCCCTTATGGTAGTGAGAGCGCTCGCAGCAGGCAACAAAGTCATACTTTAAGAAGGAGTCAAATGAATGGAGGCATTCAGCATCGTGGTCGGCGTAAAAGCCGCCTTCGCGGTAGAGGATCACAAAGCGCATAAGATCAGATTTTTCGCCCCAGTTGGTTGTCTCTGCTAAATATTTATCCACGATGCGAAAGTCGTAGTCTTGTACGAGCATTTTTTCCATATCAGGTATTGGGCATGGACGATCCTTAGAGTCTGTCCAGAACTTGAATTTCCAGTCTGGATGAAAGTGTCTCCAGGACTGAATATTTTTTATGGACTCTTCTGGAAATGGCTTTGGCCCGACCCAGATGATGTGCAGCACTTTTGGAATGACGTTAGGAGCATCTGGATCATTCAGATAGCGGATATTTTTAAAGAAGAGCTTTTCGAGTTTGTCAATTTCTTTGTAATCTTTTTTGCTCATAGTGTTGGGATTGATGCCATAAGAGCAGAGGCCCATCATCTCGTGGAAGGTGTGGTCCTGATAGGTATAGGTATAAGCTTTTTTGTCTTCTTTGCATTCAAGAGACTGAAAGCAGAAACTCGTGAGGATGACAAGTTGATAAACGAGAGTTTTAATTTTCATATTTCACCTTAACAATTAAAAAAGTGATTTAAGCGGTTTGTATGGCTTCTGGGCACGTATATATTCATTAAACTTTGCTTGCTGCGGCCTTGCGATGTAGTTCATGCTGAGCTGGTTTTTGGTGTTGTAGACATAAAGCACATCTTTGATATAGCGAAAATGGCCATTTGCAGAGAGTTCCAACATGGGAAACATGGTAGCTAAATCTGTACATACAGGAATGAACTTGCCCTCATACATGAGATCTTCTTTTTTGATCTGTTGAAAAAGCTTTGCATAATATGTTCTCAGATGGGATGAGACCCATTTGTAAGAGCGGAATTTCACTTTTTTTGCAATCTCGCTTGGAATTATCCCGCCTCTCAATCCGCGCTCTCTGCTTGGATAATACTCATAGCTTCCATAAGTCATCCAGACCTTGGGATCTTTATATACTGAGGCAAGTTTTGTGAGCACATTTGGATGAGAGAGCCAGTCATCGCCATCGCAGATAACGACCACTTTTTTGGGATCGAGGCTATGAACTGCGTTATAGACATTATTAAGCGCACCTTTTCGCTCTCGGTTATGGATGACTGTGCATCTATCTTCAAGCCCATTTTCTAACACATATTGATCTACAAGTTCTTTTGTCCTGTCGGTTGAGCAGTCGTTGATGTAGTAGAAAGTAAAGTAGGGATAATTTTGCTTGGCTACCGATTCCAGATTGCGAATGCACCACTCTTCGTTGTTGTAAGAGGGGATAACCACAACAAATTCAATAGGCGCTTTTTTTGCAAATAAAGAGAGCGGTAATAGCACAAGGCAAACTAGCAGAACAGCATATTTCATTATTAATCTCCTAATGCCGCACTTTAATTTTTAATCTATATAGGGGCAATAAGAAAATTCAGGTGAATGATCTACAGCGACGAAATCTAAAGAAAAAAGATTGGATTTAAAAGACCAGCAATAATAGCGTTATTGCAAGAAAATAGACACGTTTTATGAAAGAGGAAAGCCAAAATGATATGCGTTATGAAGTGCCTTCTATGTGTCATGGCTATTTTCCTCTCAAGCGTCTGTTACGGGAGTAAGAGAGGGTTAGTCATTATTCTTGGTGAAACACGGGCGCACGAATTAACTTATGAAAATATTGAAAAGAATTTAATTAAAACATTAGGAGCAGATCTGGCACTTTGCATTGGCGTGCATGAGAATTATGACTATGACAATCCATTCTATCGCAACGCAAAATACAAATTTACTTATCCAGAACCTCTAACTAGTGCTGATTTTGACCTTGCCTGCGAGTCAATTTTAAATAACCACCCTGCGCTCCAGAAACCCCTTTTCACTCAAGAATTTCTGAAAATTAAAGATCAATATCTGCTAGGAGGAGTTCCAGGAGTGGCAGGTCTTCTGATTTTCTACAGGTGGTTTTTATTAAAAAACTTAATCGATCATGACCTGCTAGATAAATACGACTTTTTCATCATCACAAGAAGTGATTACATTTATCAACTACCGCACCCGCGCCTTGAATTGTTTTCGAAAGATTCAATCTACATACCTGATGGAGAACACTATGGAGGCGTAACCGACAGGCATGTTGTTCTGCCGAGAAAGTTTGTCGTGTCCTATTTAAATATGCTGAATGAAATGGTACTTAAAGGAACAGAATATTATAAAAAAATAGGTATACCGGAGAACATAGAGCAATTTATTAAGCTTCATTTAATTCAACAAGATGTGTTTAAGTTTGTTAAGTTCTTTCCCTATGTCATGTATGCAGTGAGACCTGTGGGTGGCAGAACAAGTTGGTCATTGGGTGTTTATTCTGAAAAGCATGGTTATTTTATAAAGTATGATTCGGAATATGAGGAATCATCTCAACATAAAGCCGATTTTGAGAAAGAAAGAAGCTCTATCGATAAATTTTATAAGCGCCGTATTCCGTAACCAAATGTCGCAGCGATGAGGTTATACCAATTTATATCCAATGCGTGTAAGATCATTGACCCAAGCTTCCACTAAAGAAAGCTCATGAGATGTCAAAAAGCCCTCTTTTACTAGCTCTTGAGTGAGGTCAATCATCGCTTGAAGGGGATCAAGAGGTGAAGAGTTTTGCCAATCTTTCAGAAAGCTAATAAGTTTTGAACTTTTAAGATAAAGGTCTTGCTCTTGTAAAAAGTCATTGAAGATATTATGGACATTTCTTTTTTGCACCGCATTCGGGCCAGAAAAAATGAGTTGTTGATTAAAGTCCCACAGTAATCTTTGCGAGAAGTAGCCTCTCCAAATATCAGAAACTCTCATTGTCACGGAACTTGGCAAGTACATTGTAAAAAAAGCTTTCCAATGGAAAAACGTGTTTTGGGAATTAAAAGGGCAAAAGATCCCTTTAGGCAAGTAGCAAGGAGTACGTTTTCTGAATTCTATATTTTTATCTTGAGTTAAACGAAAGATTGCATCCACATCAGGGCTTTCATTTACAATGCCTTGTTCTACGCCAATATTGCATCTACTTGGGGAAGTTAGTTTATAGTTACTGCAAGAGGCAATTTTTTCTAGTGGAAATCCTCTAGGCCATACATCTGGACGGCCAAAATATGCATACACGTTGAAGCAAGCTTCTTCACAAAGTATTGAGGGCAACTTGCGCTTCGAAGAGCAAGGCTTAAGAACAGATGTAAGAGGTTCATTGTCATCATCTGTTTCATAGATTATCTTAGCTCCATTTTGGATAGCATAGAGATAACCGATATTTTTTCTACTATAGTGATTCCACGGTAACATCTTGGCGATTTCATAACCGAGTTCTAGCTGTTTTTCTGGGCTAAGATAATCACAGTTATCCAGATGCCAATCTGCTGGTGTTTTTTTATCACCCACTACAACAAGTCGAAAACCAGGAATTTGTGCTAATTTTTTAAGCTGCTCAGTTGGATATTGAATTGTTGTAACTACTATCCATTTGTCAAATGAATAAGCAGAACCTGCAAGTAAAAGAAAAGTAAACAAAAGTAGACAAAATCTTTGCATGGAATAATCCTCTAAGTGTTTTTGTATATATTTGCAGGCGCGTTTTTTTTAGAACAGCTTTTTTAAGGGCTTATAGGGAGGAAGCCTACGAATATACAATGCAAGCTCTCTTTGAAGCGAAACATTTACTTGAAAATCGCTAAGTGGATTGAAAGTATTGTAGATATAGAGCACCTCTTTAATATGCTCAAAATGACCGTCAGATGCCATCTCGAGCATGGGAAACATGATTGCCATATCCCCAGACATAGGAAAAAATTTGCCCTCTTTTTGCAGATCTTCTTTTTTAATTTGCTGAAAGAGTTTGGCATAAAAGGTTTTTAAATGGGACGATACCCAGTCGTGCGTGCGAAAGGCGCAATTTTTTATCACATGCTCAGGAAAAGGGGTCCTGCACACAAGTTCCCGCCCAATTGCCGTCTGAAGCGTGCCAAAGGTAAGCCAGATATTTTTATTCTCATACGCTTTTGCAACTCTTTCTAAAACCTTGTCGTTTGCAAGCCAATCATCGCCATCGACGAGTACGACAACCTTTTCAGGATCTATTTGGTGCACAGTGTTGTAGATATTTTCTAAAACGCCCTTTCTCTCTTTGTTGTGAATAATTGTACACTTCTTTTCAAGCCCATGAGACTTTACGTAATTTTCGACAAGCTCGCCCGTTTTATCAGTCGATGCATCATCAATATAGTAAATAGAAAAATGGGGATAAGTCTGCTTAGCAATAAGCTCTACATTTTCTTCACAGAAGCGTTCGTTATTGAACGATGGCACAACAACAACAATCTCGACGGGTTTTTTTTCATCTTTTGACTTGTCTCTGTTTTTGTCTTTGTCTGATCGTTTCGGCATTTTTTATCTCACATCAGTATAGAAATGGGAGTTGTTTCTCAAATCACCATCATTAAATTTGTTCAGTTGTACGAACGGTAAAGAAGGATTAAAGCAAAGAGCAGAGTCGCCCAAGTTCGATGCGGTTTTGATGAAGAGATGGCAGTTAGAAAGAAGAAGGCAATCGATAAGAGCTTCTTCACCTTTTTGGTAGCCATTAGTTAAAGTCATGTGAACTGGCTCAGAGTTTGAAGAGCGGATGGCATCTTGGAAGATGACATTGCCTGGGAAGCGCTGAGAGATATGCTGAAGAAAATTGGCATCGTCAGTTGCAACAAAGATTTTCCAATTAAATTTTCGGCTACTAAATATATAGGCTCGAACTGCCTTAATAATTTCTTCGTATACCTTCTCATAGGGTACAATTGAGCTTTCCACGATATGATCTGTTGCCCTGTAGTGTATTCCTATAACGTATGAGTCTTTGAAATGGCTGTTTTTGAAAGCGTTTACTTTCTTCTTAATATGTCTTTTAACGTGAATGTATTTTTCAATGAGCTCATGAATTCTTTTTCGCGTTAACGAAAAAAAAGGAGCATTATTAGCAAGTTCATTAAATTCGAGTACTTTTATAGTTGCGCCCATGGGACTTCCCATAGAATCAGGCTCAAAGTAGTAGGTCCACCAGTTTAGGCCATAGCTTTCATCGTAATAAAAACCTTGGTTTTCGAAATCGATTTCAAAGCCTGCGTAGGAGCCCTTATCATAATAATCCAAAAACGAAACAACCGTTGTGAATGTGCTAAAAAGTCCAGCTTCTCTATGGGGAATAACGTAGAATTCATTGACTCTATTGACTTCGGCAATGAGCATGCTCTTCAACAGAGCTACACCAAGCAGAAAAAGTGTAAGTTTTTTTAACCCACAGCGCATAAAAGGACCCATGTTATTCTGCTCACAAATATCATTCTGTGGTTATTTATACAACAACGCCTTTGGTAGTGCTTAAAACGTTCAAGTTTTTTTGATTTTATTCTGTTTCCATGTTTTTCTGGGCTTCAGATATTTTTTAGGAATGTGATAGCCATATTTGAGCATCGAGTCTTTCAGCTGCCGTTTTATGATTTTTAAATCTTCGCGATGAAAACGATCTATATGTTTCAAGATGTCCCCTTGCGGAGGGAATTTTCGAACAGCTTCTACAACTTTTTTTCTAGGTACTTGATATCCGATGGCTTGAAGAATTTGTGTGAGTTTTTTCACAGGCGATTTAAAAATATCCTCATAAAGAAAAGTAACAACATTTGGTTGGTTGTTCCAATACTGTTCAAATCTCTTCCAGGATGAAATGAGATCAATGAGTTCTTCCTTTGCGATATGTCTTGCAGGAGCTCTTTTCATATAGACTAAGTAGGAGTAAAAACTATCTACAGGATGTCTTACAATCCGAATTGTTTTTACGCCCGGAGGATAAGGAAAGCTTGAATCAACGGGAGTAAACAGGGGAAAGTGAATTTTAATAACTACCATATCATTAGGTGTCGGGTATCTGCAGTTTCCATAATAACCGTGATCTGTTGAATAGGCTCCCCACGGAAATGGTTGAAGTAAATGCCTCTTTGGCTGTTCTTGATCTGGGAAAACCGAGCTTGTTGCAATCCCAGTAGCATCTTCGATAAGAAACCTGACCCAGTGATTACCTGAGCGGGGATAGCTTGCAAGATAGACTTTTTTCCACTCATCGCTGAAAATGGTATAGGGACAAGCGAGAAAAAATAAAAACAGCCAGAAGCTGACGACTTTGTAGTACAAGTTCTCCTCACAAAAGAGCGCAATCCGTTTTTTAAAAAAAAAGCACGAATTGTGCAAGCGTTTTAAGTAGTAAAAAAAATTATTTTTGCTAGAATGGGCTTTTTTAAAAGGAGGATTTGAATCACATGTTCCCGACTATATTGAGAGCTATTTTTTCCTTCGTTTTTTTGTTTATAACGATGTGTACGCTTACAGCAAATGAGATGCGTGTAGATTTAGTTGTATTCTCAAAAGATAGGCCTCTTCAACTTTACGCTTTTTTTGAATCTGTTCAAACATACCTTTCGGGAATAAGCGAAATGCATGTGATTTATTGTGCAAGCGACACAGATTTTGAAGATGGTTATAGCGTTGTAAAAGAGAAATTTCCTGGTGTTATTTTTCACAAACAGTCTCAAAATCCGCATGCCGATTTTAAACCGCTCGTTCTGAAAGCTGTATATTCGAAAACGTCGCGCAGTAAATATGTAATGTTTGGGGTCGATGATATTATCGTTAAAGATTATGCAAACCTTATCAAGGCAATAGGTGCGCTTGAAAAATACAAAGCTTGGGGTTTTTTCTTAAGGCTTGGTAAAAACATTACCTACACATACACGACCGACTCTGAATCACCTGTGCCAAGAGGAAGAGACGAAAATGAAGAATTTTTTTCGTGGAAATTTTCTAATGGCACGGGTGACTGGGCCTATCCCAATAATGTGGATATGACGATTTACCGAAAAGAGGGTATTCGAGCTTTTCTTGAAAATGAAACCTACACCTATCCGAATACTCTAGAAGGTATTTGGGCAGAAAAAGCAGGCCCAATTATGAAAGAAAGGGGTCTCTCATTTCAATTTTCGAAAACCATTAATCTGCCAATGAATATTGTATCTCTTGTGAACAATCGGAGCACACATTCCTACTCGATTCACGATCTACTCAAGAAGCTGCAAGAGGGGTATAAAATTAATATCCATGATTTTTTCAAAATCCCAAACACATCTCAGCACATAGATCACGATATCTCTTTTGTCCTTCGTGAATAAGCTACAAAATGGCACACGTTTAGAAGTAGGTTTTTTTCTTTCTTCGCTGTGAACGACGGCGCTTATATTTTGCCTTTCTTGAGGCTGGTATAAAGTCGATTTTTTACTTGTTAATTGTGACCAGGTCTCTGAATTTCAGGGATTTTCTGTCGTATTACCTCTGTTTGGGCTAACGTAGAGCCAGAGCCTGAAGCTGACTCTAGACCCTGCAACTTGTCAAATTCCTAAACCAAAGTTTTATTAAAATTATCGCCAAAAGCGTTTGTGAAAGCTTGAATAAAATGCTGTTTTTGTACCATCTCAGGCAAAAAAGAAGATCGTCGATAAATAAACGAGCCTCCTTCGATTGCTTGTTTTTGCTCAAATAAGCACGCATGAGAAAATTTGAGTTCTGAAAATACTACACAGGCAATAAAGTTTCCTACATTATTTTGAAGCGTATATTGTTTTAACTCCAAATCTGCTAAAGCTACAATCTTAAAAGCTTCATCAAGTAGAAATACCTGCGCTTTTTTGCTTTTAAGTTGCTCAGCAATTGAATGAACAGTAGAAGTGGGGACTGATTCGCATTTTGATAGTGCCATCATAAGTTTAACCTTGTTTTCTTAAATCCCAAAAAGAAAATTTGGCCTTTTGTTTAGACCGTTTTACATCATCAGGGCAAGATCCTGATAAAAATTGTGTATCTTCTTTTGTTGTCAATAGTACAGAAACACGTGATTTTTCTGCGCCCTTATCTGTCAAAGTGCAAACAGATTTTTTTGCGACTCGAGGATCCCATAATTTTATAAGCCCATCATCTGCACAACTTGCAAAGCAACTGTTGCCTATATTTTCTATCGTCCATACGCGTTCTCTATGCTCCTGAGCTTCCCACAGCGGGCTTTGATTAGCTATATCGTAGATTTTCACTCTTCCATCAAAAATCGATAAGCCCAGGTGATTCGGGTTTGCTTGTAAAGGCGTAACTGCAGAAATAAAGAGCCTTTGCCTTTGAGTGCATTCCTCTTCCCGAATTAAACTAGCCCTCATTTGCCAATGGATAGACTTTGAATCTGACCGCTCATATATGTCTAAGCTCGGTCCAGTAACTACCACTATTTTTTTTGTTGAGAACGGGTAAATTGAATATACCCAGTCATTATGATGTGTTTTACAAAATCGCAGCATTGCGCCAGTTTCTGAGCTATGCGTGCTGAAGCGAGTTGGACTGCCCATAAGAAATTGGCTAGTTTCCGGAAAAGTAGTAAGACAAAGAACGCGCTTCATATTACGAGCTTTGCATTTTTGGCCACCTGTTAGTTTAGATGCATCAAAAAGAGTTTTTTTCCAGTTTCCATCATTATCCCAAAGATCAACCAAGCCATCTCTTGTGCCGCTCAGCCAATGCTTATCTCCATAAGAGCCTAAAGCTGTTATCCATTGAGTATAGTCTATGTGCAATGGTACATAGACTTGTTTGATAAGCTTGCCCGTAAAATCCCATAAATTTAAGGCACCATCTTTCGAACCACTTACAAATCTTTGCTCACCTACTCGTAAAAGACCATGGATGTCATCTTGATGAACATTCATGATATCACAAATTTTTGCAGCCGATCTCTTATCTGTTTTGACACTCTTTTCGTCAGTCGCAGATTGCTTTTTTTCACCTTTCTTACTGTCGTCCTTTTTTTCCAAAACAAGAGCTTCAAGATCTTTTGACAAGCCATCTACATCTTGTTGTGCATGAGGTTTTTGTAGTTCAAGCTTGGGAAACTCGGCATCATACTGGCTTGAATCAAAACGAGGAAGTCTTACAGGATGCATAAAAAACCATATTTGCAAGGGTTTAAAAAACAAAAGATTTAATCAAAATCACAGATAATGTCAAAATGTTAGTGAAATGCCAATCCCCAGGACACCAAAAAGTGATTCGCCTTCAAGGTATCCTGGGAGTGAATGATAGAGACTAACTGCTTGATCCATGTCGTCAAGGCCAGGCAGGCAATTTTCTACGCCTTCATTTTCCAACATCTTCCTAAAAGTTGGATAGTTGTTTAATGAGACGACCTGTACATGAACTTGCTTGTTGGGCTCACCCCTATCTTTAAAGATGATTATCGATCCAACTCGCAAAGTTTCAAGTTTGGGCTTCTTTAACCTGCCTTCAACCTTTTTTTTTCCTGCCTGAACCATTAAGAAGTATTCAGGCTGAAGTTCTAATGTGATCAAGTTTATTCCTTAGAAATAAACTGAAGTTTAAGCCCGAGTACTCCAGATTGTGCTGCACGTTGGTTGTAACCTGGAATTGCGTCATATTCTCTAACCCCAGCATCCAAACTTTTAACTCCTGGCAAGCAGGCTTCTACTCCCTCTTTTTCTAACATAACGCGAAAACTTGGATATTTAGTAACTTTTAAGACTTTGCAGAGCGCGCCATCATGCGGATTTTGATTATAGAAAAATTTTGCAAAATCACCCTCCTTAAACTTCATAAACATGCCGCTTGAAATCCGGCCTTCTACAGTTTTTTTTCCTGTCTGAATGAGATGAATGTATTTTTTCATCAAAGTTGTTGTATGAGGTCTTTCTCGACTTCCTAGTTGTGCTGGTTGTGAAGGGCCAGATCTCATTCCTTGTGCCCGACCATCACCTCTTCTGTCATTTTGCTGCCATCTTTCGTCTGTCTTGCGAGTTTGTGTTGCGGCAGAAGGAACATCAAGTCTTCTTGGTTGAAATGGCTGAGCAGACGAAAAAGCAGCTTGTGTTTCTGCTTTTAGGTTTTTTTGATCTCTTTTTTCTTTCTCTCGTAATCTAAGGGTAAAGAGCTCTTGAGCCTTTTCCGTAAACCCTTCAACCTTAGCAAAATTACGAGAGACTAAAAACTCAACTAAGCTATCACAGCCTGAATTAATAACTATTGAAATAGAGTCTGCTTGGGCATCTTGGGCTTTCTCAAGTGCTTTTTCTAATAGCTCTGCAGCAACTTTTTGAGTTGCTTCTTTTGTTTGTTGCTTATCGTATAATAATCCTGTGATTTCGAAAGTGTTTCTCACCCCATACTTTGTAAAATAATCTGATGTGTCAGTTCTGTAAGTTACCGCTCCAGCGAGAATATCATTAACAAATAAGAGCCTTGCATCGCGATACTGTCCTTTTTTAAGCTTATCGAACTCATAGTCCTTATTTGGGCCATGAATCGATGCAAAATTTTTATTAAAGAGCTGCTCAACAGCATCTAGGCGTTCTTTTTTTCCATTAATACGTCTGATTTCAAAGCCATCGCTCTTTTGACTCTGTGTTGAAAGAGAGGAACATGCTTCTGGTGAAGAACTTGGTCTTTTTATAACGGCTATTTTTCGTGGTTTGTCTGCTTGTTCTTCTTTATGAAGAGGAAGACTTAGGAGATATTCTGTTACACCCTTTTTATATTTATCTGGGAATGAAGCTTGTACCTTAAAGCTCTTCTTCTTAAAGAACTGAAGAGATTCCTCTTTTTCGGAACTTACAGTCACATGTAAAGAGGTCGCGTTAAATGTGCGTGCAGCTTTTGTTACCTGATCTAGAAGCCTGCTGCCTATCCCTTTATTCGAGTTGTTGCCAGCATCTAACACAAATAGGCTCTTGATTTCAACGCTATCAGTTACTCCATATTGGCTATACTCATCAGATGCATTATTTTTGTAGACTAAAACACCAACAGGTGAATCTCCTTCATATAAAAGAAAAGCCGTTCGATCTACTGCCTTTTGGATTTTTTCAAGGGCATCTTTTTGAGAGCCATAAAGAGGCTCTAAAACATCTTGAAAAGCACTTTGTAATTGTTTAAACCTTTCAGGACTACCCGCAACCTCTCTAAATTCTCTTTGTTGGGTTTGATGAGGTGTGCTCTGAACATTTTTTGCAATTGTTGGAATAGACATAATGCCTCTTAAAGTTTTTATATCTTAGAGTAGTAAGACTACGAAGACATTTGCATTCTAGAAACTCTTTGATTTATACACAAGTTAGATGAAGAATTGGTTTTTTCTTTGCTGAAACCATCAGATCTAACTTGTGTATAGCTGCAAGCATCCTTTGACTGCAAAGGATGCTTGCGCATCTGGTTTGTGTTTTTTTGATTTTGTAAAAAATTTATTTTTTATAGAATGAGATTTTTAGCGCGAGATTTGGATCCAAAACCCGCGTTTTTTAAAAGGATAATTCATGATGATCAATTTATGTTCACTATGCTTTTTTATTATTGCCTTACTTAGTCCAAATGTTTGCTTTTCTGATGTCGTTGCACTTCATCTAAACATACCAGAATATGAGTGGATGGATAAAACCATTTCTAAGGAGTTTCAGCCGTTCGAAAAAGATGGGATTAGACTGGAAGACATCGATAATGTCATGGCTTGCAATGCTTCAGAGTTTTGTAGGTTTAAAATTGTAAACTCGAAAGTCTATGGACCAAATATTGCTCTCAAAAATCTACTTGTAACCATGACTGAGCTATATACAGTTCCTGATGTGGATTTCATTTATTATAACGCAGATGTTTTGACTACACATCTTTTAAATAAGATATATAATTTGAAAGATAAAAAAACCGCACCAATTTTTGTTTCAGCAAAAAATAAAAATCTAAATAGAGCCGTGCTACTTGTCGATTGGTACTACGATATCCTGAGCGAAAAAAAGGGTAGTTGGAACGGTCTTATTGAAGAAATACAAAGCAATCAATCAAGATGGCCTTGGGAAAAAAAGATCAATAAGCTTTTTTGGAGAGGGGTGCCATCTGATGGCGGTGGACTTAGTGAAACAATAAACTGGGCGAATTATCCTCGGGGAAAGCTTGTATATTTATCTCATTTTGTTGCACCACAGGACATAGATGCTGCCTTTGCTGGCGCTTGTTTTGAGGATCCTAGATTTATTTTAGCTCCTGAATTCAAAAAACATGTTCCTTGTTCGAATATGGTTTCGCAAGTTGATCATTTACAATACAAGTATCAGCCAGTTATGGATGGCGTTACTTCAACTTGGCCCGGGTATCAGTGGCGTCTACTTTCAGGTTGCGTAACATTTAAACAAGAAACGGATGAAATTATGTGGTTTTATGAACCGCTCAGCCCATGGGTTCACTACATTCCTTTCCAGAAGGATTGTTCAGATATTTTGGAAAGAATACATTGGGCTCGAAGCCATGATAAACAAGCAAAAAAAATTGCTAAAAATGCAAAACATTTTGTACTAAATAATCTTATGCCAGAACACATCCTTCTCTATTGTTACAAAGCTCTATTAACATATGCATCACTTCAACGCTTTTCTCCTACAATTGCTGAGGAAGATCTATCTAAATATTGATTATCTAAAAAGAGGCTACTATGCGTAAATTTGGGTTTGTCATAACTGTTTTATTTTTTGTGTCGTTTCTGCAAGCAAATCCTGTCCCATGGCAGTATGGGACTATTCATGCTATTGGCGATAGTCACTGTGCCTTTTGTTTTACAAATTGTCGGACATGGGCTGAATTCTGCGCTCAAACCTCCGAAAGATCAAATTTTGTTTTTAGTAATGGTAGAGATGAAATGTTGGTTCCATTTACTATCAATTGGCTAGGGCCAAGAACAATGCATCGTGTAGGCCGTGACGGAATAAGCAAAAACGATTTTAGGTTCAACGTTCAAAAAGGTGATTTTTTGGTATTTGTTTTTGGTGAAATTGACATAAGAGTACATATAGGAAGGCAAGTCTATAAATTAGGAAGAGATCAAAATGAAGTCATTGATACATTAGTAAAAAACTATATTCAAAAGGTGTTGGCAGCCCAATCAATGTTTTCTTGTAAGGCTATAGTTTATGCAGTGATCCCGCCTAACAATACCTGTTTTAATCTTGATGGAAGCCCATCAGATCCTTTTCTCCCGTCAGTTTCTTTGGAAGAACGTGTAAAATTTACAAAAAAATTAAACAGATGCCTTGCTCAAAAATGTCAAGAAAATAAGATTAAGTTTTTTGATATTGCAGATATTTTTTCCAATTCTGACGGCACTTTAAATAATAATTTCAGTGATGGGATCCACATATTGCCTGAATATAACGCACCTATTAAAAGTCGTTTGATTTCTCTGTTGTTGGATAAGTACACACAAGAAAGATGAATAATTGGAATTTTTCGAATTCTTTGTTAATTTAATATCTTTGTTATGATATCGGCCATTTCAGTTTTCATATTTTCTTTGTAGTGCAACCACCAATCATGACACTCCTTTCTCTTTTTTTCTAGAGCCTGAGGATTGGCGAGCAATCTATGAATCGCATGTGGTGCTTCATCCCAGTTACGCACAGTAATGAAAGGATGCGGCCCTAGCAAAAGTTTATAATAGTCAAAGGGTGAGCTCTCAACGATGGGAATACAGCCGCACTCTAAAGCTTCATATATACGAAATGATTCAGGATTATAATTTCCTGTTGGAGCTGGTGCAAAAACTGAATCCAAAAGAATATCTCGGTATTGTTCTCTGCTCAAAGCATCCTGTGTCAAAAAACCACTCGTGCAATGTATAAACCCTCCTGGGATATTTTTCATGTTCTGATACATGCTTTGACGAGTAGTTTTGTTCACGTCACCGGCAAATGCCCAAACATACTTTCTTTTACCTGCTGCCTTTATAATTGGATTTGGGCAATTATTCCAGAAATTCTTCACGTAACCCAAAGCAAATGGTTTCACATTTGGGTATTTGGCAAACTCCGCTTTCCAGTAATTTCTGAAAACAAACGGAATCTTTGGATAATAATAAGTAGGTGCATGATAATACTCATCGCTATGAGCTATCACGACGAATCGATAGCCCTTTTTCAAGAGCTTTTCAAAATAAGGAATATAGTCAGGGGATCCATTCCCATCAATGATGATGACGGATTTATCTTTAAAGATACTGTAGCCTCGATTTTCCCAAACTTCATCATAGTCAAGCTTGGATAGAATTTCCCTCGTCCAGTCGCGCTCGCAAACCCCATCTGGAGGGACTTGCCAAACAACATGATATTTCGCTTCAGCAGAAAGATTGACGAAGACAAAAGACAAAAAAAGCAAAAGAAATCGCATAAATCCACCATCGCAAAGATTTAATCTGTTGAGCTATTTTACTGATAGTCAATGGTTTAAACAGTAAAGAAAATCAAGGTAAATGTTTTTTATCATTTTGTCAACAGATAAGGAAAAGAACTTAGTCGGTTGGCAGTATCCATTAGGTGAAGAATTGAACTTGCAAATGCTTCGTGGGAAAAAAGCTTGGCTTGAGGACCTTGTAAGTAAGAGCGAATATTCTTGAGATACGCATTGTATTCATCTTCTTTCATGTTTCTGAGGTAATCAACTAGCTCTTGAAAGGAAGAAAAATCTTCTCTTGCGATGAAGCAGTTTTTTGGGATGTAGTCAGCTACATTTGTTGCTCCCCAGTAAATAGGAACAACTCCTGCATGAAAGCAGTCGAAAATTTTCTCTGTGATATAGCCTTTTATGTTGGTAATGTTCTCATAGCAAATAGAGAATTTATAGTTTTTCAACGTCGCAAATTTATCTTTTGGAGCTCCCTTATAATTTTTATAGCCTAAATTTTCCCAGCCAGGACCATAAAAATCGAAATCATTACATCTTTCATTTTCAAAAAACTCAATAGCTTTTAGGCGTTCTGAATAAAGCTCATGACTATGTGTGGACGTTTTTCTACCCGAGATCTGAGTAAGCAATTTTTTTTGTGAAAATGGCACGATAGGATGAATCATTGGCTGTAAGACTGGATAACAAAACTTAAAAAATTTTACGTTGTCAATAAGCGAGTCATCCCATGTAAGTACTTTGTCGTAGTAGGCAAGGGTTTTCTTTTCGAACATTTCTGGCATTACGGAAGGCGGCTCCCAAGTAATCAAGATGGATTTTTTTATAGGAAATCGATGTATCTTTTTAGTCCAGTCTGGAATCCAAGTTGGTAAATTGCAGAAGATTAAGTATTTTGTGTTTTTAAAGAAGTCGGTATATGGATTTGTTGGATCATATTCAGCCAAGTTTGATGTCATCAATTTAAGGCTTGGATTTCTCTCGCCCAATATTTTATCAAGGAGCTGCCAACCATTTAATTGACTAGCATCTGTTTGAGACTCATAGCGATACTTATGTATGGCTAAGTCATCAGGGCCCCAAGGTATAATAACTATATGATCTAGCGCGGCGGTAGTATTGAATGTAAATAAAAATAAAACAGAGGAAATAAGGGAGAATTTTAACAACATTCTCATCGAAGCGAATCCTTTAGCAGCTTAGTTTTCTTGCATATTTAAGTCGAGACATCTAAACAAAGAGCGTTGAAAGCCTTCTTTTGTAAATTGCTTTGCTTTCTCGCTTTTTAAATACTTACGAATGTTTTCTAAGTACTCGTTGTACTCTGCTTCTTTCATGTGCTTGAGATAATGGACAAGTTTTGTCATTGAAGGAATCTTTTGACGAGCGATGAAACAGTTGGCAGGAATGTAGTCTTTTATGTTGGATGCTCCTAAGTAAATTGGAATGACTCCCGCAGCAAAGCAGTCGAAAATTTTTTCTGTAATGTACCCTTTGATTTTTGTGATGTTCTCATAACAGATTGAGAAGCGATAGTTTTTAAGAACAGCTATTTTATCTCCCTCTATGATTCCTCTATAGTTGCGGAAATTGAAAACTTCCCAGCCAGGGCCATAAAATTCAAAATCATCGCTTTTTAGCCTCTCAAAATGGCGAATAACTTTTAAACGTTTGGAGTAGAGTTCTTCTGGATGTGTGGAAGTTTTATTTGCGGAGATCTGTGTGAGGAGTTTCTTCTTTGAAAAAGGGACAACGTCTGGAATCATAGGATACATGCATACATAATGAAACTTAAAGAACTTAACATTATCAACAAGTGAATCATCCCATGTAAGGACTTTGCTAAAGAGGTCCAATGTTTTTGCAGAAAACATCTCAGGCATTACTGCAGGAGGCTCGAATGTCATGAGAATGAGTTTTTCTTTCGGAAGTTTTGCTAGTTTTTTTTCCCAGTCTGGAAGCCATATTGGCAGGTTATAAAAGAGAATTTTTTCTGTCTGCTTAAAAAGCTCGCTTGGATCATTTGTGGAAAAAAATTCTGAAAGATCAGAAGGTACAAGCCTTAAGCCATATTGTTGAAGCGCCTTGTCTGCTAGCTGCAAGTAATTCAGAGAGTCAGAAGCTGTTCCCGGGATGTAGCGATAAATGCGCTCCTCTAATCCTGCTCTGTCGCCTGGCACAATCAGAATATTACGAGTTGCAATAAGCTCGGAAGATACAAAAATTGCAAAAGGCATCAGGAAAAGGCAAATAACAGACTTTAGAGTTGCTGTCAGCATTTAAAATAGCCATTTAAGTGGTTTGTAGGGTGGTAGTGAGCGGATGTGCTTATCGATGTCTGCCTGCAGTTTCTTATCTTTCTTGATATCGCTGAGTGGATTAATGGTATTTACAATGTAGATGATCTCATCTACAAAATAAAGATGGCCTTGAGATGCCATCTCAATGATTGGGAACATAAAGGCAAGATCAGATGTCATGGGGACAAAATCACCGTTCCACATCAGATCTTTCTTATCAATAAGATGAAAGAGTTTCGCATAAAAGGTTCTGAGCTGACAGCCGAGCCAGATGTGATTGCGTATCTGGTTTTTCTTTAATAGTTTTTTAGGATAGGCAGTACAGTAGCTTGTGCTTTTAAAGGGCTCTGTTGTGTAGTTGCCATGAGTTGCCCAGATCGTTCCATCTTCGTAGATTTTGGCAAGCATTTCTAAAACTCGAGGGTGTGCAAGCCAGTCATCACCATCAAGGGTTGCGACAACTTTATGTGGAGGGCAGAGCATAATGCCATGATAGTAATTGGCCATGGCACCCCTGTTTTTTGGATTATTAATGATTTTGATCCTTTGCTCTAACCCATTTTCTCTAACGTAGTTTGTTACTTTTTCTCCTGTTTTATCAGTTGAGCAGTCGTTGAGATAGATTATTTCCCAGTAGGGATACGTTTGTTTGACAACCGACTCAACGTTTTTGATACACACTTTTTCGTTGTTAAAAGAGGGAATAACGACGACAAATTCAATGGGGGCATTTGCCGCAAGTTTTGTAGGCGAAATGAATATGAAACAAAGAGCAACCAAAAATTTAAGAGCAAGTTTTATGTTTTCCATAGTTAAAACAGGGTTTTGATGGGTTCATAGATAGGACGAGAACGAATATATCTTTCAATCTCTTCTTGTAGTTTGAGATTGACTTTGAAGTCGTTTAAGGGGTTGCTGATGTTATAGATATAAAGAACTTCTGGAATGAATAAAAAGTGCTTGTCCTTTGCCATTTCGAGCATGGGGAACATGATAGCAAGGTCATAGGTCATGGGGAAAAATTGGCCATCCTTCCATTGTAGATCTTCTTTTTTTATCTGCTGAAAAAGTTTTGCATAGAAGGATCTCAGGTGTGAGGCAACCCACTTATAAGAGCGAAAAAGACTCTCTTTTCTCACTTTTTTTGGAATCTCAGCACAAGTTGTGCCTTTATCTTCTGGCCAGGTGAGGTAGTTTCCATAGGTCAGCCAGATCTTTTTGTTTGAGTAAGCACGAGCAAGCCTTCCCAGCACGTTTTCATGTGGAAACCAGTCATCGCCATCTAGCATAACAACTACTTTATCAGGAGCGATGTTATGAATCGACTCGTAGATATTTTGCATGGCGAGCTTTCTAGTCGTGTTGTGCACAATTTTACATCTGTCTTGAATCCCATGTAATTGAACAAATTGATCCACTAATAGGCCTGTGTTATCTGGTGAGCAATCATTTACATAGTAAATCGACCAATAGGGATAGGTTTGTTTCACTACAGATTCTAAGTTCTGTTGAACCCATTTTTCGTTTTTGTAAGAGGGAATAAAAACAACAAATTCGACAGGTTTTTGCGGAAGCGAAAATGCGCATTCTAAAAATGCTGGAAAAGCAAGCAGCAACCAAATAAGCACTCGCAGAAGCATAGTACCTCCATATGGATTAATACGCATTTACGATGTTGAAAGTTTTATTTCAAGAAATTTTGGATAGAAAATGAGCTTCTTTGATACGTTTTCGAAAAAAAAGAAAGGCGCTGAATGCATGAAAAAAGTGATGAATTTTTCTCTTTTTCTTTTCTGTTTTGCCGCTTTAATCTGTTCCTGCGCGTATGCTTCAAAAATAAATCCTAAGAAAAAGAAAGTTCTTATTTGCGGAGTTTGTAAAGATGTTGCAGGGGCAATTAGAAATGCAATTGAGAACATTGAAGAAACAGGCAAGCACTTTGAAGATTATGCTGTGATTATTTATGAGAATAACTCGAGTGACGACACAGCAAAAATACTTGAGGAGTGGTCCAGAAGGAATAATAGGGTTGTATTTATTACTGAAAAGCTTTCTAAAGAAGAGCTTTCAGAAGGGGCGCTTAGTTTTGACTATTTAGGCGTTCCATCCCGTGAGGAGAGGATTGCGAGAGCGAGAAACATTGTGCTTTCTTATGCAAGAGATGAGAAATACAATGATTATGAGTATCTCATCATGGCAGATCTTGATTTTCGAAATCCTTGGCCAATTGATGCAATTCTAAAATCGATAAAGTTGAAAATAGAATGGGACTGCATTGCAGCCAATGGAGTTACACGTAAAGGCGCCTATCATGATCGCTACGCTTTTCGAAATAAAGAATTTCCTTTTGGACCTGAGCTATTAGGGGAGGAGTGGTGGAAAGAGAAGGTTCGCACTATGTTTACTCTAAAAGGAAAAATAGTTCCTGTGTATTCTGCGTTTGGCGGCCTTGCTATTTATAAAAGGAAAACCCTTATTCAATTTCGCTATACTGGATGTGTGAACGAAGACTTGAGACAAGACTATCAGAGAATTGTGCAAATACTGCCTAAAGACTTGCCTCAGCTTCAAAAGTATTTAAAGTTGCACAACTTAAGCCACATGAACGATTTAGCGAAAATTCCTGTTATTTTTGGCTTATGCTGCGGAAGTTTTAAGCTGCAAGCATGCTGTGAACATGTAACACTACATGCTGCTATGCGGCTTAATGGTTATGATAAAATATTTATCAATCCTCAGCTCAAGATGCAGTACTAAGAGGCTGACAGCCTCTAGAGGTTCTTTCTGTCCATGCGTAAAACTTTGAGCACGGCGTGGGCAAAGGCTTCGTGAGAAAATTGCTGAGCTTGTTCGCTTTTTAGATAGATGCGAATGAAGTCAAGATACATGTTGTATTTTTCTTCTTTCATATTTCTTATGTATTTGACCAAGTTTTTAAATGGGGGGATGGATTTTCGATCTATGAAGCACTGCTGGGGAATGTAGTCGGTAACGTTTGAGGCGCCCCAGTAGATGGGCACAACGCCCGCACAAAAGCAGTCAAAGATCTTTTCTGTAATGTAGCCTCTAATGCTGTGGATGTTTTCATAGCAGATAGCAAATTTGTAGTTTTTGAGAGTGCCGATTTTGTCGCCTGGTGCACCTTTATAGTTTTTGTAGTTAAGATCTTGCCAGCCATAGCCGTAAAAATCGAAGTCGTTACTTGAGTCCTTTTCAAAATAGCGGATTACATTTAAGCGCTTTGTGTAGAGCTCATTTTCATGCGTGGAAGTTTTGTTGCCAGAGATTTGCGTCAAAAGCTTTTTTTGTGAAAAGGGAGGAGTGCCATCAATCATCCCATAAAGAACTGGATAGTTAAATTTAAAGAATTTTACGTTGTCGACAAGATCATCATTCCAGGTAATTACCTTTCCAAAACGGGCTAAAACCTCTTCGCTGAACATCTCAGGAAGCACTGCTGGAGGCTCATAGGTAATAAGTATAAGCCTTTCAGGAGGAAGCAAGGCAAGTTTTTCTTTCCAGTCAGGAAGCCACCAGGGAATATTGCAAAAGATGATTTTTTTCATCGTTTTGAAGAGCTCTTTTGCTGCCTTTTTACTTGTAAACTCAGAAAGGTTTGTGGTTTGAAGTTTCATGTCATTTTCTTGCAGTACCTTGTCGATCATCTTCCAGTTATTTAAATCACCAGGATTGTTTGGGTCATAGCGGTAGATATGCTCTGACATGCCAGCAGGCTCTGAAGGGAAGATGCCAATCGTTTGAGTTGCTTGTAATTTTAATGAGCTAAAGGCTAAAAAGAAAAGGAGTGCAAAACGAAATGTCATAATTTTACCTTATCTACGAATAAAAGTTGGGTCATAATCTACATGCGGGGCTTTATTTCGCATTTGATGCGTTTTTGATATATCAATCTTATAGCCTCTCGCAAATTTTGCTAAAAGTTCAAGTGTGGTGTAAGAGTGAGTGTGCCTGTTGCCAGAGGGGTTTACAATATTAAGCGGGATGTTGATTGCTTTTGAATAGGTAAAGCAAATTCCCTTTTTTTCAAGGTTATAAAGCTGTGTCCAGCGCATCTCAAGGGTGTTTGGATTGGTGTAGTTAAGGAAAGTGAGGCAGTAGCGTAAGTCGTTTTTGCGATAGATTGTCATATCGGTATTGTTTGGGTACTTCCAGTCGCCCTTGCCATCGGCAAATTTCCACATGAGGATATCTGCTCCAACCTTCTTAAGGGGCGGCGGCGGTGATGCTTTTCTTCTCATGTAGCAGTAGGTGATGTTTTTGCCGAGTCTCAAGTAAAATGCCCAGGCGTTATTTCTTTCAATTGCATTTGTGCACTCTTCCAAGTTTACATAATCTGTTACGATCATATCATCGACTGCGAACATCTGGTAGCGCGAGGTAGATGTTGTTAGAAACACTGAGGATATGACAAGCGGTTTAAAGTCTTCTTGTGGATTGAGAGACTGTTTGTGATAGATGACATTCGAGAATCTTTTCTTTACGACTTGGTAGCCTTCTTCATAGTCTTCTCCGCTTGAGCGATAGATCACATGGATGTCATTAAGCCCTATGAGATATTTTTCACAAGACTCCAAAAAAGCATAAAGCTGCATAGGCCGATCGTATGAAAAAACAGTCATATCGACACTCATACTTTGCTGAGGTGGTAGATTGGCGAAAAGATTCATGCTTGCAAACAGGAAAAAAAAGAGTGAGATGACAAGTTGCATAGTTCGATTCCTCATTAGTATCTTTATCTTTTTCGGTTTTATGTTCTTATGGCTTTTCAATCAACTATCATTTGCAATTTTTTTGTTTTTGTGAAATATGACTATTAATTGTGAATAATGAGGTTGAATCATGCGCGCATTTTTATTTGCTTTTCTGCTTTTGATCCCTAAGGCTGCTCACGCACAAGAAGCCACAAATCATGTTGAATTTGTTGTAGTCATTCCTTCTTACAATAACGAGAAATGGTGTGTTAAAAACCTTAAATCAGTATTCAACCAAACATATAAACACTGGTCTATTTACTATGTAAACGACTTCTCTACAGACAAAACAGGCGAGCTTGTTGATAGCTTCATTCAAAAAAGCGGCTTTAAAGATCGCTGCACAGTTGTGCACAATACAGAAAGGCTTAATGCCGTTCAGAACACCTACAACGCCATTCACAACATCCCCACACGCAAAGTTGTTGTAATGCTTGATGGTGACGACTGGTTTGCGCATAACAAAGTGCTCGAAAGAATTGCCAAGGTCTATGCAGATAAAAGCGTCTGGATGACCTATGGAGACTATGTACAAGAGCCTCTTAAGGGTGGAAGCTGCTGCAGGCCCTTTCCTGAAGATGTTGCTAAAAACTTGAGTTTTCGCTCTGAGAAATGGATTTACGGGCCTGTTCGAACATTTTATGCCAAACTTTTTCACCGCATAAAGAAAAAAGACTTAATGGTCGGCGGCAAGTTTTTAAAAATGGCAGGCGATGTTGCCTTCATGTTCCCTATGCTTGAAATGGCCTCCAAAGGGCATATTCGCTATATCAAAGACATCCTTTATATCTATAATGTCTCGAATCCCATTAATGACCATCGCATCAATGCAGGCCTTCAAGTTTTCCTCGAGAGAAAAATTCGAGCAAAGCCCAAATATGAACCTTTAGATGCGCTGTTTTCAGGGCAAGAAGCACTTTTAAAAGCTCAATAGAAACGGTTGTTGAAGCCTTCTCCAGCACTCCCATTCAGGAGTGCTGGATCGATCTCAATAGGGGAAGAGTGCGTCGAGCGGCTTATAGGGGGTAAGAGAGCGAACATGGCGGTTCAGCTTATCTTGCAGCTCTTTATTTTTCCTGACGTCGCTAATTGGGTTTGCCGTATTTACAATGTAGATAGGCTCTTCAACAAAATAGATATGGCCTTTTGATGCCATCTCTAAAATGGGGAACATAAAGGCAAGATCGGAGGTCATAGGTAAAAACACGCCCTGCCACATCAAATCCTCTTTCTTAATCATATGAAAGAGTTTGGCATAAAAAGTTCTGAGCTGACAGCCCATCCAGCGAGCTTTTCTAAAACTGTTGGTCTTTTGAACTTTTTCTGGATAGGCAGTGCAGTAACTTTCGCGCGTAAAGGGCTCGCTTGTGTAGTTTCCATGAGTTGCCCAGACTTTTTTATCGGCATAAATTTTGGCAAGTTTGACGAGAACTTTTGGATGGGCAAGCCAGTCGTCGCCGTCAAGGGTTGCTACAATTTTTCTTTGAGGTGCTAGCATACAGCCTTTGTAGTAGTTGGCCATTGCCCCTTTGCGCTCTTTCCTATTAATAAGCGTAATTTTTTTCTCTAACTTGTGCTCCGTTATATATTTTGTGACGAGCTCTTTAGTTTTATCTTGCGAACAATCGTTAATGTAGATGATGGACCAATGTGGATAGGTTTGAGAGCAGACAGAATCGAGATTTTTTACGCACCATTTTTCATTGTTATAAGAGGGGATGACAATTACAAATTCAATAGGAGCATCTAGCGCTTTTATAAAGGCCGGAAAAACAAAAAGAATAAAAGCGATAAGATATCGTATGGACATAATTCCACCTTATTTTGGAAGCGGCATAAAAAAGAGAGATGGAAGCGGGGCATAAGGGAGTTTCGCCCTCAGGATTTTGGCCTCGTCGCAGTTTTTATCGATTGTAATTTTAAAGACGTCTTCGCGATATACCAAATTGCACACATAAAGAACGGTATCGATGTATTTGATGTGGTTTTGAGAGGCCATCTCAAGGATGGGATACATATAGGCTGCATCTGCTGCATCTGTAAAGTACCTGTCGTTGGTAATTTGCAGGTCATCTTTTCGAATGAGTTGGAAAAGCTTGGCATAAAATGAGCGGGGAGGAACTGCTATCCATGGGTAGTTGCGAAAACTGTTGGTAAATAGCACGTCAGCTGGAAATGCCCTGCTTGGACTTGGATAGTTTTGAGGATAGCTTTGATAGAGCCCATAGGTCAGCCACGTATTTGGATTTTCATAGAATGCTGCCATTATCTGTAGAGCATGGGGCGTTGCAAACCAGTCATTGCCATTCATGGGGATGACGACTTTGGATTCCGGAATTTTGTCAACAATGGTCATAAGATTTGCAAGAGGGCCTTTTTCCTCTTTGTTATTAAAGACTTTGCAAAATATTCTTAAATTGCCTTGCTTTATGTAGTCTTCAACAGCTCTTGCTGTATTATCGTCTGAGGCATCATTTACAATGTAGATCGTATAAAGCGGATAGGACTGGCTAAAGATGGACTCTAAACAATGCTTAATCCAAGCTTCAGAATTATGAGCATTGACAACGATGGCAAATTCGACAACTTTTTTAGCGTTGACTTTTACATGCTCCTCTTTTTTACCACCCTTCTTTTTTGCACTTAAGCCGACCTGTGGAAGAAGACAAACCAAAATAAGCATCAAAAATCTTAAGCACATAGTTCATCCTTTATTACGTTTGAATGCTTGAGATTTATCAAGTTCATGCATAATTTTTATACCTTTTTCTATTTGATCAGGCACAAAAGTCTTAAAAACATACTCGCTTGATTTTTTTGTTTTTAAGCCGCCAGGATGAAAAGGCAGATCGGAAATGAGGAGAAGGGCTCCAAGAGAAAGATGGTGTGAGTAGCTTGCCGTAAAGAGGGTCGCGCATTCCATCTCAACAGCATGCGGTCTTGTGGTTTTAAGGCGATTTCTAAACTCCGCATTAAATTCCCAAAAGCGTTTGTTTGTTGTATGGGTAATGCCGACATGGAAGGTTGCTTTTTCTTTTTCTAAAACGTTCGTTACGACTTTTTGTACATTAAAATTGGCAAGCGCAGGAACTTCTGGTGGAAAATAAAAATCAGATGTTGCATCTCCGCGAATACTGGCTACAGGGACAAAGTAATCACCAACTTTATATTTCTCGCGCAGTCCCCCGCACATTCCTAAAAAGAGGATGGCACTAACGGGTAAAAATGCTAATAGATCGATGACGAGGGCAGCAGCTGGCGAGCCAATTTTAAAGTCGATCATTGAGATGCCCTGTTTTTTTGAGTGGCAGACTTTAAACATACTGCCTTCATAGATTTGGCCTTTAGAGGAAGCTGCAAAATAGTCGACATAGTGAGGGAAGTTGGTCATCAAAATTTTAGATTGAAAGAGGCGGATATCGGAACCGGAGTAGCGGTCGAGCGTATCATGCGCAATTTGCTTTTGCTGTTCGGGCCCAAGCCCGAGTTCTGTAAACTCTGACATCTTCTCTGCTTCCTATTGAATCCTCACACTAAAATTTTTTGATAGAATATGCAAGAATTTTTTTTACAAAATAAAAAATGACTTTTCGGCTATACTGTCTCGTTTCAGATGTAAATTAAGGAACATGTAATGGCACAAATTAGCACCAACGAGTTCAGGGCAGGGATTAAGGTTGAGATAGACAATCAACCCTATGTCATCGTAACTAACGAATTTGTAAAACCAGGCAAAGGGCAGGCTTTTAACCGAGTAAAGCTCAAAAACTTAATGACTGGCCGCGTGATCGAGCGCACCATTAAATCAGGTGATAAACTTGAGCTTGCCGATGTTGTCGAAGCCAAGATGCGTATGCTTTATAAAGAGACAGATGGTGTAGTCTTCATGGATGATGATACATTCGAGCAGCTCAAGATTACAAATGACCACCTACATGATGTCACTCAGTGGTTAAAAGAAGATATTCTCTATGAGATCCTCTTCTACAAAGGCACGCCAATTGCCGTTGAGCCTCCAACATTTATGGAGCTTATTATTACAGATACCTCACCTGGAGTAAGAGGCGATACAGCATCAGGAAGAGTATTAAAACCTGCAATTCTAGAAACAGGCGCCCAAGTACAAGTGCCAATTTTCGTTGAACTTGGCGAGAAAATCCGCGTTGACACCCGCACAGGGGAATATGTCTCAAGGGTCTAGAATTGAAGTTCTAAAAGATCGCGCTTTTATGCTCAGAAAAGCGCGCTCTTTTTTTCATGAGAGAGCTGTTTTAGAAGTAGACTGTCCCATTCTTTCTCAGTTTGCGGCAGTTGATGCCTATATCGACTTAATTCCAGCCAAAGTTGCACATACTACTGACTGCTTTTTGCACTCATCGCCTGAGTACGGCATGAAAAGGCTTTTGGCAGAGGGTATGCCCGATATTTACTCTATCTCCCACGTTTTTCGAGATGGCGAATATGGCCATAAGCACAATCCTGAATTTATGATGGTGGAGTGGTACAGGCTGGGGATGCCATTTCAAGAACTGATAACAGAGACCTTAGAGTTTGTTCAGCTCTTTTTTGAGAGCCTGCCAAAAGTTGTTTTAAGCTATAAAGAGGCTTTTACTCATTTTGCTGGTTTTGATCCCTTTGAAATTTCCGATAGTGCTTTAGAAAAAAGGCTTCATGAACTTGATAGCTTTGCCAAAGCTGATTCAAGAGATGACTGTTTGAACTACATTTTGGCACTTCAAGTTGAGCCTCATCTTGGTAAAGATTCACTTTGTGCACTTGCCTACTATCCACAAACACAAGCAGCTCTTGCCAAAACAACCCAAATAGAGGGCGTAAAAGTTGCCGAGCGCTTTGAAGTTTACTATCAGGGAGTAGAGCTTGCAAATGGCTACCATGAGCTGCAAGATGCGAAAGAACAGCTCAGGCGCTTTCAAGAGGCAAATATTTTACGAGAAAAGCTTCATAAAAAAAGCTTGCCGATTGATATGCGCTTTATACAAGCTTTAGAAAATAATGGCTTGCCGGCGTGCTCAGGAGTTGCTGTCGGCTTTGATCGCCTGATGATGCTGCGTCACAAAAAAAATCGCCTTGCAGATATTATGCCTTTCGATTACCAATTAGCATAAAAGTAAGTGCTTAGAAAAATTTTTGTAGCGTAGACTTTAGAGGCAGTTGCAAAAATGATGACGCTTATCTAACAGCATCTTTTCATGACCGTTTTTTTGCACTTTTTAGCCTACTTTCTCAAGTATGTCGTAAAAAAGTGCAAAAAAACGGTCAAGAAAACCTGCAATTATCTAAGCATCCTGATTTTTGCAACTGCCTCTTTAGTCTGCGCTCGTTTCAACGGACTTTAGTCCGTTGGCAATAATGGACTGAAGCTTGCAAAGAGTTCGCATGCAGCAGGCTAAAGCCTGCTGAAACGAGCGCAGACTAAAGTCTACGCTACATCGTGTTGTAGAAGGCGTAATATGGCGAAGTTGTTTTTTTCTTTCCTCCTCTTTATGGATTTTGTAACAGTTGCCTTTGCAAACGATGTTGCAACCGTTGACTTCGATGACTCGATGCGAAAATGTTTCAAGAATTTTGATGGGAATAGGATCAATACCAACGTGAATGGAAACTGGAAACTATCGAGAGATCTTTTTGCTGCATATAGAAAACAAAAAATCAAAAAAAACTCTGACTACATCATTCCCAAAAGAATTCATCTCATTTGGCTTGGAAGCCGTTTGCCAGAGCGCTGCCAAAAGGTGGTCGATTCCTGGAAGAAATTTCATCCGAAGTGGGATATAAAGGTATGGACGGACGAAGATGTCCCGCATTTTGGAATGGAAAATAAAGCTGCCTTTGACAAATCAATTAATTGGGGCGAAAAGTCTGATATCTGGCGATATGAAATTTTATATCGCTATGGCGGCATCTATATCGATACCGATTTTGAATGCCTAAAACCTTTTGATCTTATCCACAAAAGCACAGAGTTTTATGCAGGAATCTGCTACGAAGAGATTGCGCTTTTAGGAAATAGCTTAATAGGATCTGTTCCCAAGCATCCAATTTTAGCTCGCTGTATCCAGCAGATTCAAGTTGGCCCAGGAGATAATAATGCCAATCGCATTCAAAGAGAAACTGGTCCCTATCATTTTACACGCTGCTTTATGGATGAAGCTCAAAAGTATCCAAGAAAAGTAGTTGTATTTCCAACCTCTTATTTTTTTCCACTCCCTCCTGGCCGCATCGATGTTGCCAACGCCGAAGAGGCAAAAAAACAGTACGTTCAGCCTGAATCCTTTGCCATTCACTATTGGGCCACAAGCTGGTGTAAATAAGCTTTTCACATCGAGTGTGAAAACAATTGACAACAAAAAATGCTTTAGTTAAATCAATGGAGGCAATTGCGAAGATGCTGATCATTTGCTCATTCGCAAGGTAACACATTACCGGGAGATTTTTATGCAAGCCCTTGCTCAAGTTAATCAAGCCAGATTCCAAGCTTATACACAACTTAGTCACCAATTTGGCCAACAAAGACTAGGAGCCTATAATCAAGAAATCGATTATGAAAGAATACATCATCTGTTTGCTACAAGAAGATATGACTTTGAACCGCGCCTTATTAAATCTTCTTGGAATATGCTTAAAGATGTCTCTGATGAGATGGATAGTGAGCACAATCCACTTGAAAAAACGGCTCGAGTTGGATTTGGCTTAATTGGTGCAGCGGTCGTCTTTCCATTTTCGATAGTAGGTGGCCTTAAAGATATTTTCGACGGCGTTGATCATGCCACAACAAATCCTCAAGCCCTCTGTGATTGTGACAGTTGCAGAAGCCTGGAGACGCATGAATTTAGAGTGCTTACTCGAGGGCCTTCACAACCTCTAAACATCCAAACAATGCAAATTTTACATAGTTGCAATGAAGTTTCAGGCTTACGCAATAGTCAAGAATATTGGCCACCTGCTGCACCTGACAATGGCGGGCTCTTCAACGATTATGATGGAGGATATGCAGCAGATTAATCAAATCTTGTCTTGTTCCCAGGGTAGCAAAACTATCCTGGTTTGGATACCAAAGTAGATAAAAATGAATCTTCTCAATCCGAGTATGGTGTCTACATGCTATCTGAAACTTCTGGTGCATAGAGTATATGCTCATGTTCTTGGGCCATACCGAGCCTGAACTTGTTTGTGGTTTGACAATAAAGTAATACTTGTATTACCATAAGAAGTATTAAGGAGGTAATACTATGCGTACTTTTATAGCAAAGCTTACAAGCAAATATCAAGCCTCTGTCCCCAAAGCGATACGCGATATACTGCACCTTACAGCAAAAGATCAAATTGCTTATGATATCCTTGAAGATGATACTGTTGTGATCAGAAAAGCAACTCCGCTCGATATTGAATATTTGAAGTCTCTAACTTTTACATTAAACGAATGGAACTCTGATGAAGATGACAGAGCTTTTGGCAACTTATGATGCTTATGATATTGTAGTTGTGCCTTTTCCATTTATAGATTCTGCAAGCGTAAAAAGGCGGCCTGCCGTTGTACTTTCTCAGGCTGACAATTTCAACAAGCTTATCGATTCAAGTGTTTTAGCCATGATCACAACTTCTACAGTTATGACGTGGCCACTAGACGTTAGTATTCACGATCTAAATTCTGCTGGTTTAACTCATAACTGCCATATTAGAATGAAGATTTTTACGCTCGATCACAGGCTTATTCTTAAAAAGATTGGAAAATTAAGTGTAAGAGATCAAAAAGCACTTTCTCAATCTCTTAAACAGCTCATTCACATCAAGAACTAAAAAATAACAAGATGAACAGGATGAACAGGATCAGGGCAGGACAAAAAATAGAAGATAAATAAGTTGGATCTTTCTCTCAATCTTTATAACTTAAGAAAACTTTTCAAAATATCCTGTGCATCCTGTATATCCTGTTATTTCCTGTTTCAAATCAGAGTGCTTCAGTTGCTGTCTGAGATTTCTGGTGTGTAAAGTATAGGCTCATGTTCCTGGACTTTACTGATTTGACCTGTGCGTTCGATAAAGCTATCTACATTGTCGGCTTTAAGGCACATTCTTTTGTTTGTGCCCTCAACATCATCATCCGATTCTGAATCTGTATCAGACTCTTCGCTATCACTGCAATCTGAGAGTTTTTCTTGTTTAAATCCTATTTTTTTGTAGAAGTCATAAGCTGAATTAACAGACATAAGAGCAAGCTCTTTCGCGCTGCCTGATCTTTTCATATCCATCACAATATGTTTGATAATGGCAGTGCCAACGCCTTTTACTTTCTTCACTTTATTGGAAAGATTTTCTGGGCTTGTGGCAAGAAGGTCAAGCCAGGCAGGACTGTCAACTTCATCGGATTCAAAGCTCTTTACGGCAACGCCTTGGAGCTTTCCCTCTAAAGTATAGGCAATATAGACAGAATATTCCTCAGACTTATCCTCAAGGTTAAGAAGTTTTCTTTCTAATTTTGTGACTTTTTCTGTAACCGATTGCCTAAGGCTCGCCTTTTCGCTATGAGAGTCGCTGCACAAATCTGTAAGCCCTTTGCGGACCTCCTGAAACTCATTACGAGTTTTAGCCCTATCGATCAGTTTTTCAAACTTAACTATCAATTTTTCTATTATCCAGTGCGAATCATCGCTAATTTTTTTGAGCTTTCGATTTTCAACGGTTTTTGCAGCTTTATAATTGCTTTTTGCAACTTTATAGTTTTTCTGTGCTCTTTCAAGCCATACATTTAAAGTTAAGTAAACGGTATTTAAGTTAGCGATGCTCTCTATTTTTGCTGTATAAAAAGGAGCAGGCTGTGGAAACAGACTTGCTGGCAGATTTTCAGGAAGTCGAGATAAGAGAGAACCTATGCCTTGTGGTTTTCCATGAGTTTGAAGAGAGCCATTTTGGCCCACGAAGTTGAGAAAGTCGGCCGCACCTCTCGACTCAGCGAAAGAAAAAGAATTCAATACTTGCATATTATTACCAAAAAATTAATATAATCTTACAAACTATAACAAAAAATAATTATTTTGTAAAATATTATTTTTAGAATAAACAATAAAAATATTAATTCATTACTTATTGATATAAAAATTAATTAAATAGGATGCTGGTTATTTATGCAACAACGTCATCTGGAGCAAATTTTAGATGAGTTTTTGTTAAAACGCCGATTTTAACTAGGCTTTCTGCAAAATAGGCCTCTCTAAAAGTGTTTGAATTGATATTTTCATAAACTTCTTGTTCAATAAAAGCGTGCGTACGGACATCCTCAATGTCGACTTGAGCGATATTCTGGCTTTCAAGAAACTTTTCAATCTCCTCGTTCGTTGCACCTTGCGCATGTAATTCCTGAAGTTTTTGCTTGATCGGGTCATATTTATCCTTTGCCCATTCTGTTGGCACATGCGGCTTCCACCATGCTGTATATTTTTCCCGTAAAGCTGGATCTGTAACAAACTGAGGGGCAAGCCATTTTAGAGCAATCTGTGAGGGTTTGTAAAGAAGGTAGAATTTTTGTTCAGAGTGATCTGGATTATACCCTTGAGTACCAAGACAGATATCCTCATATTGAGTACCTTCAATACTTCCAGGAATGCCCCACTTTTTACCTTTTGCTTTTATAAATTTGTTGTAGTCATGAACGTTATTATTGCCTTGAGGGATAACTTCGCGTGCAAGCAAAGATCGAAGCTCTCCGAGTGATGAAAAGGCCTTATTTTCATAATTGTTTTCAAGGCCATGAACAACGCGATTAAAGATCTCAATTGAGATTGTGAAAATTTTACCACCACAAAGAGCAATATCTTTTAAAAAATCGATAACTGTTTGAGCGCGGAATCTTTCATCATCTACCTCTTGAAGCTTCTTGATGACGTTAGTTACAGCGTTTTCGATAGTTTGGTAAAATACTTGTAAAGCTTCTGTGTCTTTTGGCGGTGTTCCTAAAAAGGGAGTGCGCTTTTCAACCTTTTCAATAAACTCATCCATCACATTTCGAAGTACATTAGGATCTTTGCTTAATCCATGTGCTTCAGGGTTAAAATAGAGAGCGGCCTTTGGATCACTAAAATTGATTTTGTCAAAGAATGTGCGTAGATCTTTTACTTCAACACCTTGTGGCTTTTCAGGGATAACCTGAAGGCCATTTTTTAAATGCTCTGGATTCATTGAGTACTCCACGTTAAATAAAAACTCTTTAACGGGAGATTTTGGATATGCTGCTTTCAGGTTTTCAACGAAAGTGTAATACTCCTTTTCGGTAACAACGGGGGCAATCATTACTGCAAGTGTAGGATTGTTGAATAAGAATGCAATTTCCAAAGGGTTCACACTTACGTTTTTGCCTGCAGATTCAAGAAGCTCTTTTGGATTGGCAAAGAAGCGCATGAAAAATTTTCCATCTCTATTTGAAAGATCTCTTTGTGCAAATGCTTTGAAATCACCCAAGATTTCATTAAGGACTGCTTTAGCAGTAGGATGATTCGAAACAAGCAAATTATGATAGCAGTTTTGAAAAGCTGCACTTTTAGTTACATCCAATTTTGCACGAAGGAAGGAAAAAAGCGCTTTAATGTGCCCTTGGGGAAGAGGAGCAATGTTTAAAACTGGTGTGCTAATAAAGGCTTCAAATAAAAACTCAAGGACAGCTGTCTTGGGATAGGCTTGCTGAAGCTCCTGACACCTCTTCAAAAACTCTTCAGTCGTAATGAATGATGCTATTTTGTGTGCCAAGACTTTATCGCCAAGCAATAAGGGGATAGCCAAAGGGTTTACTGTAGGGACATTTTTGGTACTCTCAATAATCTGTGAGGGGGTCATAACTAATAAACCAGAAGCTTCACCAGGCTTGAAATCTACGCCCTGAAAGAGAAGTTTCATAACTTGACATGCAACCGCTGGGTTATGATTCAACCTATTGAGTACAGTCTTTCCTTGTGCATCTCTACACGTTAAGTCAAACTTAGAGGCAAGCTTTAAAAAGAGGGCAGCTAGCTTTTCTGGAGCTAAGAGCGCATTTTGGCAAAGCAGATGAAGAGGCGTTGTTCCCTTTTTAAACTTCAGAAAGTAGCTCTCTTTTATATTTTTTTCTATAAGTAATTCAATGAACTCTGAATCTTTACGCCACTCGATGTTCCTAACTGCAAGGTCAATTGCAAGCGAAAGTGCATTATTGCCTGCACGGTTTTGCTTGTTGATATCGGCACCTTTAATAAGTAACAAGCGTGCTACCTTTATAGAATCATGCGCACATGCGATGAGAAAAGGAGTATTTCCATTGCTATCTTCAGCATCAATTGCTTGTGTCTTTGCTACAATCATCTCAGCTGTTTCTTCATCATACCAGTGACCCATATATTGGGCTAAATGGTGAAGAGCAGTTTTACTTAAACTATCTTTCTTATTGACATCAGCACCTTTTGCCAATAGTACTTTTATTATCTTTGACAAATGGCGCTCTATTGCAGTACATAAAGGCGAACAGCCGCTGCCATCTTCGCAGTCAATAAGAGCATCATGCTTTATGAGCTCTTGCACTATCTCAAGATTATTGCTCTCGACGCGACCATTTCGGATGACTTGATGAAGCGGAAAAAGACCTTTTTTATTTTTCTTATTAACATTAGCACCTTTTGCAATGAGAAGCTTAACTACTTCAATATGACCGTACATACATGCAATATGCAAAGCAGTTTCTTCATCTGCAATTTCAGCTTCAATATCGACTAAGCCCTGCTCTAAGAACCACATAATAACAGAGACTTTACCTCCAGTACAGGCCATATGAATGGCTTTGATCGCAATTTGTTTTTTTGTTTCTTCATCAATCCTTTTAGTTTTTAAAAGAGCAGTAAATAGGGAGGTATAAATCTCGAGATGACCGTGATAGCAGGCTTGTTCTAATGGCGTATGCCCTTCTTTATTTGGAGAGTTTATAAGAGCACAAACTTTAGGATTCTGTAAAAGCTCTTGAACAATTGCAAAACAGCCACCACGAGCTGCGTAATGAAGCACTGAATCATCCCCGTCATCAGTTGCTTCAAGATCCGCATCCTTAGCTAAAAGAGCTTTAAAAACAGCTATGTTTTTATGTGCACAAGCCGAAAGAAAAGGAGTAGCACCCCAAGCCTTTTTTTTATAATGAGGGTCTGCACCGTGCTTTAAAAGATCTTCAATTATATCTATTGGGAGACCCTCATCGATAGCAACATGAAGAGTTGAGGAGCTCTCATCATCGTCGGTCGGGTGAATATTTGGATCAGCACCCTTTGCTAAGAGGAGTTTTGCAATATCGACATGTCGGTTAGTAAGAGCCCAGCGCAAGGGCGTATAATTGAGTTCGCAACCTCCTACTGAATTAACATCGACATTATGCTTTAAAAGCTCCTGTACAATGTTCAGAAAGCCATGCTGGCAAGCAGCAATTAGAGCAGTGTTCGCTTCGCCTTTTTCACATGAACCATTTACATCAGCATCATGAGCAAGAAGCGCTTTTACGATTTCCAAGTTGCCCTTTTCAGAAGCGATGATCAAAGGTCGATTTTTTTCCTTATCATCGAGAAAATCACAGGTCACTCCATGTTGCAACAGCAGATTAACAATACCAAGGTGACCGCACTCAACAGCTTTTAGAAGAGCCGCGCCACCCTCTTCTTCCAAAACTACACCTTTTTGAATAAGCGCCGATGCGAAATCTGTATTGCCTTCTTGGCAAGCAGTAACAAAAACTGTCCAGCCGAAAGCATCTGTACCTTTAAAATCGGCGCCATTTTCTATGAGCGAAAGAGTAAGCTCTTTTTTTTGAGCAACTTGTGCTGCATATAAAAGTTCTGGCCCCACCAATCCTTTAACGCTCATGTGAGGCGCGCGCTTTTCTAGCATCTCAAAAGCAATCGTATCTATTTTGTCTATGGTGTCCCAAATAGCACTACAAACGGCTTTCTCACGGTTCTTTAGTACATATTCTACTTTTCTAAGAACACTTCTTGTTGCTTCAAGATCTGGAAGGCAAGAGAAACTTGTAGGATCTTTTTCAAGCTTTGCGCTTATTTTCTTGAGTTCTACTTCAACTCCCTTTACAACGCGCTTCGCAACTTCAGTAAGGGTCATCCCGCCCTCACCTATGTTTACAATTTGAGCACGATTTT
>Ga0207055_1003_pt2 | contig 42212 bp, 36 predicted proteins | sample Alteio_BWMinCont_57_FD_153293 | JGI IMG/M metagenome (GOLD analysis project Ga0207055, IMG submission 153293) | Enriched cells from forest soil in Barre Woods Harvard Forest LTER site, Petersham, Massachusetts, United States -... | ecosystem: Environmental > Terrestrial > Soil > Temperate forest >...
ACTCAGGGCCAATGTAAGAATAGGCGACGGTTTTCACGCCATCAGCTAATAGATTTTCTTTCGCCAGAAAATCGATCCACATTTCCCAATCTTCTCCGCCCATGACGGCGATGGTCTGTTGAATTTCATCCTGTGTCGCCGCTTCTAACGTGATGTCCTTCACTTCACCGCGAAACGCGTCGACGGTTTTACTCGTATAACTACGTCCAATGGGTTTCAAAACAGAAGAAAACACTTGCCCTGTCTTCGGATGAGCACGTCGAGGAGATGCCAAACTATAAATAATCAAATCAACCTGTTTTAAATCTTGGCGAATGAGATCGGCTGTGCGTTGTTTAATGTCATCCGAAAAAGCATCGCCATTAATATTTTTTGCATAATGTCCTTCACGATGCGCGATGGTTTCGAAAGCGGCAGTGTTATACCAACCGGCTGTTGCAGTCCGTTTTTCATCTGCTTCTTTTTCAAAAAAAACACCAATCGTTTTGGCACCCCCGCCGAAAGTCACTGCCATTCGGCTGGCCAGACCATAGCCAGTCGAAGAACCAATCACTAATACACGCTGAGGGCCTTTGAACGCGCCACGCGATTTAACATAATTAATTTGTTTTTCAACGTGGGCGAAACATCCGGCTGGATGGGCGGTTGTGCAAATAAAACCACGAACTTTAGGCTGTATAATCATGATGAAACATTCCATATTGGATGATAAAAACGAACCGCATTCTATCATTAAGTTGACAATGGGTTCGACAGTTTTAAAATGGACGGTTTTCCACCCGAGGATAGCAATGAATAAGGCAGTAGAAGTCGATATAGCGATTATCGGCGGGGGAATAACAGGTTTATGGCTTCTTAACCAATTGCGTCAACAAGGTTTTTCCACCGTTTTATTGGAATCCGCTACGCTAGGCGGTGAGCAAACCCACAAGTCCCAAGGCATCATTCATGGTGGGATCAAATTCGCCCTGCAAGGCGCGATGACGACTGCGGCAGAATCCATTGCCGATATGCCTAATGTCTGGAGGGCTTGTTTAGAAGGCAAAGGCGCTCTTGATTTACGGGAAGTGCCTATTTTATCTCAGCATCAATATCTCTGGACCACGAGCGCGATCACTTCAAAACTCGCTGGCTTTTTCGCCAGTGTGATGTTGAAAGGCAATGTAAAATCCTTGGATCATGCTGAGTTCCCGAGTATTTTTCAAGACCCGCAATTCAAGGGACAGCTCTATTCCCTGGATGAAATGGTCATTGATGTGCACGCCCTCATTCGTGAACTGGTCAAACCGAATCAGGATGTTATTTTTAAAATTGATCCCATCCAAGAAAATCAATTGGAATTGGATGAACACAATCGTGTTATTTCATTCGAAATTCATGCAGCACCGATGCAGCCGCTGTCTCTCAAAGCAAAAAAATATATTTTTGCTGCAGGCGCGGGTAATGAAATTATTTTGAAAAAATTAACGAATGCGCCAGTCGGTATGCAATTGCGTCCATTGCATATGGTGATTGCAAAACATGATTTTCCCTATGAAGTGTATGCACATTGTTTAGGATTGAGCGCTGCACCGCGCGTAACTATTACCACGCATCGCACCGCTGATGGAAAATATGCGTGGTACATTGGCGGACAAATTGCAGAGGAAGGTGTCAAACGCGATGCGACAGAACAAATCGCGGCGGCACGCCAAGAGTTGCAGGAATTATTTCCCTGGCTGGATTTTTCGACTGTTTCACTCGCGACATTTATGATTAATCGCGCGGAAGTCATGCAGCCGGGCGGGAAACGTCCCGACTCTTGTTATTTTAAAGACATCGAAAACACTATCATCGCATGGCCTACCAAATTAGCGTTTGCTCCCTTGTTAGCGGATCAAATCGTTGCGTATTTACAATCTGAAAACATCAAATCGAATAAACCCGATATTCGCGAAATGCGCGCATGGCCGATACCCGCGTTTGCCAGACCCATGTGGGATCAATTGCTATGATCACATTGAATAATGTCAACATGACTGTGAGCCGCATTGGATTGGGTACGGTGAAATTCGGTCGCAATCAAGGTGTCAAATACCCTCATCCTTTTTCATTACCGACAGATCTTGCCATCCAAGAATTATTATCTCGAGCGCAAGAATTAGGAATTAATTTATTGGATACCGCACCGGCGTATGGGACGAGTGAAGAACGTCTCGGAAAATTATTAACAGGAAAACGTAGCGATTGGGTATTGTGCACGAAGGTAGGCGAAGAATTTATCGACGGTCAATCTCATTTTGATTTTTCAGCGACGGCTATTCAAAAAAGTATTGAGCGTAGTTTAAAACGGTTGAAAACAGATTATCTGGATATTGTGCTCGTTCACTCGAATGGGGATGATGTTGACCTCATTGAAAATAAATTGGTTTTCGAAACGCTGGGGTCGTTTAAAAAAAAGGGATTGATTCGCGCGTTTGGGATGTCAACCAAAACCATTGAGGGTGGAATGCTGGCTGTGGATCATTCTGACATTGTAATGGTGACGTATAATTTTTTACACACGGAAGAACGTCCTGTGATTGCTTATGCACACGAAAAACAAAAAGGGGTTTTTATAAAAAAAGCATTTGCGAGCGGGCATCTTGAAAAAATATCGGCGGAAGATCCGATTCAAGCAGCGATGCGGTTTGTGTTTGCTGAGGAAGGGGTGAGTAGTGTGATTGTGGGGACGTTGAATAAAACACATCTGGAGCAAAATGCTTGTCATGCCAGCATGCTTTTAGCTGGCATCTAGCGCGGTTAATAGACACTGGATGCCAGCTAAAAGCATGCTGGCATGACAGCGGTATTACACCCTCGACGCGCGTTTTTTTCTAAACTGATTGGCGCGCCTCTTGGGACCCATTATTTTATTCGCGGTTTTGATTAACTTTTCACGCTCAACAGAATCGCCCAGATGAAACGCCGTCCACCAGTCTGTGATTTCTTCCAACGGCTCGCCTGATTTTTTGCGCAGCAATAATAAATCATACGCGGCGCGAAAACGCGGATGTTCCAGTGCGCGATAAGGCCTCGACCCATGTCGATGATTGAACTGATGCTGCAACATACAAATTTCACGAACAGAAACCATCAAGACACGCGGAATCGACAACTGTTTGGTTTGTGTATGAAATACCGCTTGAATCGCCTTTTCAAGCGCCACATACGGCGGTAAGTTTTCTGTTTGAAAATGCGATGTTTGCTGCAAAATAGGGCGCCATAATAATACCGCTAACAAAAAAGCAGGCGACACGGTTTTGCCTTCCTGTACTCTTTCGTCTGTGCTGATCACCGCTTCATCTAATAATTTTTTAGTCTCAGGTTGATCCAATACATCCGTCGTTTGTGAAAATAATCGCTCAAACAAATGGTATTTTTGTAATAACTGAAATGTCAGGGCCGTCGCGCCTTCTTGAAATAGTTTTAATACTTCTTGAAACAATCGTGCAGGCGAAACATGTTCCAATAAATGGCTCAGCTGACAAAGTGATTTTTCCGTCTCTGGCTCGGGCTGTATTTTTAATTTCCCCAGAAAACGCACGGCGCGCAACAATCGTACCGGATCTTCTGTAAAACGCTGCTCGGGATCACCAATCATACGTAATAATTTATGCTGAATATCGTGCATCCCGCCGGTGTAATCCACCACTGAAAAATCAGCGATATTGTAATAAAGCGCATTAATCGTAAAATCGCGACGCCACACATCATCTTCCCGCGTACCATACACGTTATCGCGAATAATCATTCCGTGCTGACTACTTTTCCCATGCTGCTCATGCGCTTTTTCGTGATGAGTACGGAAAGTCGCGACTTCAATAATGTCTCTTCCAAACACAACATGCGCCAAGCGAAATCGTTTGCCAATCAATCGACAATTTTTAAAAAGCTTGCGCACTTCCTCAGGACGAGCATTAGTCGCCACATCAAAATCTTTTGGGCGACAGCCAAATAATAAATCGCGCACGCAACCGCCCACCAAGTACGATTCATATCCCGCATCATGTAAACGGTAAAGCACTTTCAATGCATTGGGATGAATAGCCGCTCGAGAAATAGAATGCTCGTGACGAGGAACGATAGTCGGTTCAATGGTGTTTTTTGCGGAGGGCCGAAGGCGCTTGAGAAACCCTTTCAACAGTCTGATAATTTTCCTAATCCCCTAATTCAATCAAATTTCGCGTATCATATCACGGTTAATCACGGCTGAAAAACCCAGAATTTCGCCCCAGCTTGTGGAACCTGACTCACCCCGACCGTTGAACACTTTGACTGTCACGCCTTGAATACGATGCTCTTGCAACTCATCCTGATCAGAAACAATTTGCTGTAAAAACCAGTGCGACAATTCCTCTAACGTAACATTACAAATCGGTAAAACGACGGCATCTTCTTTAAAAAAGGGGATTCGTTGCTGGCCGAACTGGGCGATCCACTGATCCCCTTCTTCGTAGACACGCATGAGATCCGACTGGCCCGGCAGAATAAAACGATAATCCAGAAACTGGCAAATGTTTAAGATACGTTGTTTGTAAAGACGACAGTCAAACGTCATGCCATTCTGTCCAATCAACGTGTGGAAAGCGACCTGGATCTGATAATCATGCCCATGCATACTTTCCCGCTGTGTCGCAGACAGCAGCATAAAATGCCCGGCAGAAAATTTTAATTCCTCTTTGTGTAACTCAACAATAGCAGAACGCACTCTACAAAACTCCTCATCATCTACAAATGTCATTCCCGCAGCCGATGTCATTCCCGCAGCCGATGTCATTCCCGCGAAGGCGGGAATCTGATCCCCGCCTTCGCGGGGATGACAAGTGGGGGCGAAATTATATTACAAATCCCGTCGTCTGTCTTGTAACTTAAACCCCACCAACGCCTCATCGACCTGTTTAGTCAACGCCATGGCTTTAACCAGTTCACCCATTTGGGAGGGCAAAATTAAGGTTTTAATGGCTTGATCACCTGCCTGGGCAATATCGAGCAATCCGCAAGCCAGTAAAAAAGCCGCCTGGGAAGTGAAACCCGTCACTTGCAGCCCAGCCTGATCCGCACTTTCTGCCAACGTCGTGAAATCCACATGGGCGGTAATATCTTGCAATCCCACCCAAATGAGCGGGTCATGATGAGCCTGATGTTGATAAAAACACATCAAAGTCCCATCACGCCTGTCGGGATGGTAATACTCACGACGCCCATAACCATAATCCACCAGCAATATGACGCCCTGATCGAGAGCGTTCGCCATATTCATCATCCATGTGGATTGAGTCAAGCTCACTTCAGAGCGATAAAAATCAGGGAAAGGATACTCTTCTGAAATAGCCCTTACGCGTTTTTCCAATTCAGCTGAAGGCGAATCCTCTCGCCACACAAATTTTTTATTTTCGAAAGCAACATAACATTCTTTTACTTCCCCTTGATGCCAGGTAAAACGATGTATCGGCATCGCATCGAATACTTCATTCGCGAAAATAATACCCTTCATCGGAGCTTGAGGTAACGAATCGATCCAGCTAATCCGAGATAACAAATGGGGACATTCTTTCTGAAATCGTTGACCTTGCCGATCACGCAATGCGGGGCTCATTTCTAAAATAAAATAATGGCGAGGCAAAGTGCCGAGTTTTTCCAGTTCGAGTAAAACGTCTTTTGCAAAAACACCCGAACCTGCGCCCAGCTCGAGCATATCTCCACCGTGCAATCCTTCCAGAATGGGTTGGCATTGTCTTGCGATGCATTGTGCAAACAAAGGAGAAATTTCAGGAGCTGTCACAAAATCGCCGCCTCGGCCCCATTTTGGAGAATGCGTCATGTAATACCCCAAATCCGGCGTATACAAAGCCAACTCCATAAAACGCGCAAAGTCTATTTGACCGCCTGCGGTTTTAATTTCTCGCTGGATATATGCAGTGAGTTTTTCGCTGTGATGGGTATAATTAGGCATCTTTCGCGTTTAAATAAAAAAGAGCGATTATAACATGACAACATTTCCGAAAGTGGCCTTGATTACAGGCGCCGCCCGTCGAATCGGTGCGGAAATCGCGCATGTCCTGCACGAGGCAGGCTGGAATATTGTGTTGCATCATCATCGCTCTCAGGAAGACGCAACGCAATTATGTGCTCTTTTTAATAAAACACGTCCGCACTCTGCAACGATGTTGCAGGCAGATTTATCTGAAACGTCCCAACTGGAAAAAATCGTGCAGCGCGCTGCAAGTGAATGGGGACAGTTGGATGCTCTCATCAATAACGCTTCCCGTTTTTATAAAACACTTTCTCATCATGTGACTGAAGATCAGTGGGATGACTTATTAAATAGCAATCTCAAGGCACCCTTTTTTTTATGTCAAGCTGCAAAAAAATATTTACAAGAACGCAAGGGATGTATTGTGAATATCACGGATGTGCATGGTGAACGTCCGATGCGAGATTACAATGTGTATTGTATTTCGAAAGCAGGGTTGATCATGTTGACGAAATCATTGGCGAAAGAATGGGGACCGGATATTCGCGTGAATGCGGTATCGCCAGGGAGTGTAATGTTGCCCGAGGGAGATAATACATTGACGAAAGAAGAAGAAAAAAAAATTGTGAATCGAATTGCGTTGCAGCGTCATGGGACACCGCAAGATGTTGCGAGAGCCGTTTTGTATTTGGTCAATGATGCGGATTATGTAACAGGAACGGTGCTCGCGGTGGATGGCGGCAGGTCGTTGATGATTTGAGGTACCACAATGAACTTTTTACGCAATCCATTCATGACTGCATACAAAAACAGGATCTATCCCAATGTGTGGGACATGGTCGCGTTGTTGTTTGCATTCGGATTGATTGCATTGTTGGCCTGGGATGCAAAACAAATGTCTGCGCCTTATCACCTCGGACAGGCCATTACGATTTCACTCAATCCACATCATTTGCCCGGTTATGCATTGCGTACGGTTTTGCGCATGTTAATCGCATTACTTTTTTCTCTCTTATTCACTTTTATTTTTGGAACATGGGCAGCAAAAAACAAACGCGCTGGCCGGATTATTATTCCCATCATTGATATTTGCCAGTCGATTCCTATTTTAGGATTTCTTTCTGTCGCCATCGTCGGTTTTATTTCACTCTTCCCTGGCAGCATGTTAGGGCCAGAATGCGCTGCTATTTTAGCGATTTTTACCTCACAAGCGTGGAATATGGCGTTGGGATTTTATCAAACCGTCCGCTCTGTCCCCATTGAACTTCGTGAAGCAGCGAATATGTTTCATCTTTCTGCGTGGCAACGTTTCTGGCGAATTGATGTCCCTTTTTCTATGCCGGGATTATTGTGGAATATGATGATGTCCATGTCTGCCGGTTGGTTTTTCGTTGTCGCATCGGAAGCCGTTTCTGTTTCCAATCAACAAATTTTACTCCCTGGTATTGGTTCGTATATTGCTTACGCGATTCAGACGATGAATATGCGTGCGATTGGATACGCGATTTTAACAATGTTTATCGTCATTTTGATTTACGACCAATTTTTATTTCGTCCCTTGATCGCTTGGGCTGAAAAATTTAAAGCAGAGCAAGTGGCAGCAGAACGAGAACCGAATTCGTGGTTAATTAATTTATTACACCGTACACGCCTGTTGCGTTTATTGGGAAATCAAATAAATCAATTATTCGATAGCATCGTAAATCTTTCGTGGCTACGATCAAAACCAGCCATTTATCATCCTCCCTCCATTCGATATAAACGATTAATGCACACGCTTTTGAACGCATCGCTTGCTGTGATTCTGTTCAGCCTGGTGATTTATTCCGTTTATTTTATTGCACGCAATATTCCACTCACGTCCGTTGGTCATATCTTTTTTTTAGGAGGAATCACTGCGCTGAGAGTGTTTATCCTCATTATCGTTTGTTCACTCATTTGGGTACCTGTGGGTGTGTGGATTGGATTACGCCCAAACATCGCGCACGTCATTCAACCTGTCGTGCAATTTCTCGCCGCTTTTCCTGTGAATTTGTTATATCCCTTGGTCGTCATTTTAATCGTAAAATATCATTTGAATGTTGAAATATGGGTGACACCGTTGATGATTCTCGGCGTTCAGTGGTACGTTTTATTCAACGTAATTGCAGGGGCATCGGTATTACCGAAAGATTTATTGCAAGTGACTGACAACCTGGGCGCAACGGGATGGCTTCGTTGGCGTCGACTGATTTTACCCGGCATTTTTCCCTATTACATGACAGGTGCGATTACTGCAGTGGGAGGCGCATGGAATGCGAGTATTGCAGCAGAGGTCATTGAATGGGGACAAACCAAATTGGCAGCGACAGGATTGGGGGCTTATATTTCTCAGAGCACAAACAAAGGGGATTTTTTACATATGGCCGTCGGGATTGCCGTGATGTGCATTCTCGTATTATTTTTTAATCGCGTGTTATGGCGTCCATTGTATGTGATAGCGGAAACACGTTATCAGTTAGATTAAGATGCGGTAGGGTGGGCAAAGCGCAGCGTGCCCACCATCAAATAAGCTAAATGAGGAATAACAATATGCAAGACACTTCTCCATTAATTGAAGTCATCAACGTCAAAAAAAGTTATAAAACAGGCGATGGGCAAGAATTGCTTGTGTTAGAAAACGTTGATTTTCGCATGTACGAAGGTGAAATTGTCGCAGTGCTCGGTAAATCGGGTTCGGGCAAATCAACCTTGTTGCGTATTTTAGCGGGATTAGTGCATCCGACTTCTGGCTCTGTGATGTATCGGGGAAAATCCGTGCACGGTCCTGTGCGTGGCATTTCGATGGTCTTTCAAAATTTTGCTTTATTGCCCTGGCTGACTGTTTTACAAAATGTGGAATTGGGTTTGGAAGCGCTGGGCGTCAGTCGTGAAGAACGTCGTGAACGCGCATTGAAAGCGATCGATACAATCGGCTTGGATGGATTTGAGTCTGCATTTCCCAAAGAATTATCGGGCGGGATGCGTCAGCGTGTCGGTTTTGCGCGTGCATTGGTCGTTAATCCAGATATTCTTCTCATGGATGAGCCATTTTCTGCATTGGATGTATTAACCGCAGATAACTTGAAGAGTGACTTACTGGATTTGTGGCAAACACAAAAAACAGGATTGCACGGCATTTTATTTGTCACGCATAACATTGAAGAAGCTGCATTGCTGGCGGATCGAATTATTGTTTTCAATAGTAATCCAGGTTCCATTCGCGGTGAACTCAAAGTCACCTTAAATCACCCCCGCAGTGATTTAGATCCGCGTTTTCGCAATCAAGTTGATCGTGTTTACACATTGATGACGACTCAATTGCGTATTGATGAAATGGGAGATCATCCTGTCATCGATCTGGGTTATCGATTGCCCGAAGCAAGCGTTGCAGAAATCACAGGGTTGCTGGAAACGTTAAATGCGCCAGAAACGCAGGGAAAAATGGATTTGCCTGATGTCGCAGAAACACTCATGCTGGACATTGATGATTTATTCCCTCTCACCGAATTATTGGAAATTTTACATTTTGCAAAAGTATCGAAAGGGGATATTGCGATCACAGAAGAAGGAAAAGCGTTTGTTGAAGCGGATATTTTAGAACGTAAAAAAATATTTTTACGTCACTTGAAAAAATATGTCCCGCTCGCGCGTTATATTGACGATCAACTGAATCGCCACCCACGGCATCGGGCATTGGAAGAAAACTTTTTGTCATTGCTCGAAGATTATTTAACGGAGAAAGAAGCAGCGAGAGTGTTGAGCACGATGATTGAGTGGGGACGTTATGCAGAGTTATTTGCGTATGATTATAATGCGGGTGTGTTGAGTTTGGAAAATCCGAGGTAAGTTTTAAACCTGTCATGCCATTAACTCTGTTCATGCCATTAACTCTTCATGCCATTAACTCTGTCATGCCATTAACTCTGTCATGCCAGCATGCTTTTAGCTGGCATCCAGCGACTTTCAATGGCACTGGATGCCAGCTAAAAGCATGCTGGCATGACAGAGAATAATTAATGGCATTCCACATTTTCTGAACCCAACAAATGAATCAATTTCCCCAACCGCTCAACTAATATTTCCGCGCAGAAAATAAAAGTATCGATTGAAATACGTTCATCTTGTTCTAATTTCGTCACACAATGCAGTGACTCTTTCATCGACGCGATACTTTCCATCAAACCACTCGTTGAAATTTTATTTTTAATATTTTCCAGTATGCGGGCAACTTCCCGATGAAAATTTTCTAATTGCGATTGATGTGCCTGCATAGCCTCTGAATGATAGGATTTTTCATACGCATGAAACATAAAAATAATACTTCGAATAATTTCTTTTTCACACCACAACGATTGTTGAAATTGATCTGCGTTAAATAATTTTCCGATTTTTTCGCGGCGCGCTTCGCCTGCCAATTTTCGTTGCGCAATCAGTGATTTGACAATTTCTTCATCCAGATTGCCTAGTTTATTAGCGCCCTCTGGTGACGATTTATCACCAAATAAATGTAAATAAAGAGAATGTATTTTTCGAATAGTCGCGACTTGATTACGTCGCAATAGCGTTTTTGCATGAATCGGAAAAATAAATTGGGAAATAATCGCTGCAATAAAAATGCCTAATGAAATTTCAAAAAACCGATGAATGCCGATTTGCACAGAAGGATCAGGACCCAACAAAATAATGGCGACGGTGACTGCGCCCAGTGTTCCTGCTTCATTGTAATGTCGAGTGCTGGTTGCAATAAAACTAAAAAAAATGGCTGCAACCAGAACGACGCCAATGTTAATCCATGCATTATTACGAAATAGTATGAGTGCCAACACGGCGAGCAGCGAACCCAAGAGCGTTCCCAGAAATCGCATATACGATTTTTGAATCACACTGCCCACATTTAGTTGCGCGCACATCACAACCAGTGTGGTAATCACAATCCATTGTACTGCCTGAAGATGAATATAATTCCCCACAATAAAACCAATTAAACAGGCGAGCGCTGTTTTAATGCTATGAATCAAACGATCGTTGTGCGTCCATTGGTGAATAACTTCTACCAGAGTCATTTTTGTTCGCCAAATAAAAACAATAGGTTAACCGATACCAGCAAAGGAGCACAAGTCGCCTATAATTTATGTAGTACAATAATGAAATTATCAGAAAAAAAGAGGTGCGGCATGTGCCAGCGTGTTATACAGACTGATAATGTCGACCAGATCCTCGATGAAATCAAACATTCCACCGATACGTTGTTTGATTTCTCCAAGACTGATTTCAGAGCATTGGGAGTCATCCATTTTTCCGTGCTGTCTGCTATTTTCGACGCATTAAACTCTCTACCTCATCCATTTTTTTTAAAATTAAATCACTGCACGATTGAAGAAGATCATTTGCAGCATCCGCAGCAAATCAAAGCGCTCACTCTAGGATTAAGCACTACAAAAAATATGCATGGTTTTGAATTTATTCGTTCCCTGTCTCCTCATTGCCCTGTAGAAATATTCTTAAAAATCGCAGAAAGTTTATCGAGAAATTATGAAATAAAAAGCATTATGATCGATGGTTTTCGAGTCACTCCCTCAGAAGTGTGCGAAGTGCTCACCGGTCACCCCACTGTTCATTTAGTTTTTATTGATGGGTTATTGAAATTAAATAGACAGTCTGATTCAAATGTTTTATTTTTAAAATCTGCTCATAACGAACCTTTTTTTAATACTCTCGAACAAAAACAAACAGGGAAATAATATGATAAAAAATATTTTGGCATTCATCATCATGAGTGCTTCGCTGACGGCGTATGCGAGTGATTTTCAATTAACGAGTGCAAGCATTGTGCCGGGAAAAGAAATCGATATGTCTCACGTTTTGAATGCGCTGGGATGCAAAGGCCAGAATATTTCACCGCAACTGTCGTGGAATCATGCGCCCTCAGGAACAAAAAGTTTTGCAGTGACGATGTATGATCCTGATGCGCTAGCTGAAAAAGGTTGGTGGCATTGGATTGTGTTTAATATACCCGCGTCTTCCAATGGGCTTGATCAAGATGCAGGAAATCCGCGATCGGGTAAGTTGCCGGCGGGAGCTGTGCAAGGTCAAAATGATTTTGGTGCGATGGAATATGGTGGCCCCTGTCCGCCGTCGGGCGATAAACCGCATCGATATGTGATTACCGTGTATGCGCTTAAAAATACATTGCCTGTCGATGCGAATGTATCGATCACGTCAGTTAATCGTGCGATTAAGCAGTACGAAATCGCTGCTGCGTCGATTACGACGAGATATCATCGATAATTATTCAAAAGATTCTGTCATGCCAGCATGCTTTTAGCTGGCATCCAGCGACTTAAAAACACTGGATGCCAGCTAAAAGCATGCTGGCATGACAAGATTGGGCTTATAAAGAATTAAACAATAATGACTCTTTTTTCTGTCACGATCCCATCCAACACCACATCCCACTCATCATGCGGAATACTCGACACTTCTTGCATTTCATACGCCAATCCCAACAAAATCGGTTTCTCTTTGTTTTTTAATGTTTGCAACGTACGGTCATAATATCCAGATCCCATCCCTAAACGATTTCCTTTCGGATCAAAACCCACAAGAGGCAATAACATCAAATCCAATTGTTCCAACGGAATGGATTCTGTGCTCATGGGTTCAGGAATACGATATCGATTCAATCGCAGTAGTGTTTCTTCTTCATATAGAAAAAAATCTAAATGACGCGTATCAGCAACTGACAAAACAGGCAAATAACAATTTTTTTTTGCTTGCCAAATCTGTTGGATGATAGGCTGAGAATCAAACTCATTGCTCAAGGGAGAATAACAAGCGATGTGTTGGCTTTGTTGAAAAAGATCGGTATGGGCGAGCAAATGGGCTGCATTTGCTGCGGCCTTTTGGCGATCGAGAAGGGCGACTTGTCGACGGCGTTCCAGCAATACTTGGCGCAATTCGGTTTTTGTCATGGGTTATCCTAAATAACTTTGTTAACTCTGTCATGCCAGCATGCTTTTAGCTGGCATCCAGTGCCAGTCGCTGTTAACTCTGTCATGCCAGCATGCTTTTAGCTGGCATCCAGTGCCATAAAGTCGCTGGATGCCAGCTAAAAGCATGCTGGCATGACAGAGTTACAGAGTTATTGGCATAACAGCGTTATCGGCATGACAGCGATTAACTTTTTTCATTTTATAAAGTCAGCTATGCTATGCCAATGAAAAAATTACCTGAACTGCCTTCCTGGCAAACCCTGCAACACCATTATCAGACGATTGCTGACCACTCCATGCAAGAATGGTTCGCGACCGACTCCAAACGTTTCGCGCATTTTTCATTAAAACTGGATGATATCTTACTCGATTTCTCCAAAAATCGAATCAACCCGGAAACTATTTCTTTATTAGTCAAACTCGCGGAAGAAGCCAAATTATCCGAATACCGGGACACTCTTTTTTCAGGCGGCCCCATTAACGCAACAGAAAATCGACCCGCCTTGCACACCGCCCTGCGCGATCGTCATAACAAAAGTTTAATGGTCGACGGCCGTAATGTGATGAAAGACATTCAAGCTGAACTTCACAAAATGCAGGTATTTACCGATCAAGTACGTGAAAATAGTTGGCGCGGTGCAACAGGTAAACCGATTCGCGATATCGTCAATATTGGAATCGGTGGATCGCATTTAGGCCCTCTCATGGTGACGCATGCATTGAAAGACGATGCAGATCCTCGATTTCAATGTCATTTTATTTCGAACATCGATGGCGCCCAACTCCATCGCGTATTGCAAAAAATCGATCCCGAGCAAACGTTGTTTATTATTTCTTCCAAATCATTTACGACCCCGGAAACTCTTTCAAATGCCAGACTAATCGAGCAATGGCTGCGCGACAAATTAAACACAACCGATATTTCTCAACATAGGGTGGCTATCACTGCCGCTCCCGAGAAAGCAAAAAAGTGGGGCATTCAGGAATCCCATATTTTTTCGATGTGGGATTGGGTCGGTGGGCGTTACTCCGTGTGGTCAGCGATCGGTTTACCGATTGCGTTGATGATTGGTATGGAAAAATTTTATGAATTTCTGGATGGTGCACATGAAATGGATGTGCATTTTAAAGAATCTGAATTCAGTCAAAATATGCCGGTTTTACTGGGTTTACTGGGCATTTGGTACATCAATTTTTTTGGATGTCCGCATCAGGCGATTGTGCCTTATGCTGATGAATTAAATTATTTTCGCGAATATATCCAGCAAGTCGACATGGAAAGTAATGGCAAATCGGCCACTCGTGCCAATACGTTAGTGGATTATATGACAGGGCCGATCATTTTGGGTGAGCAAGGTTGTGATAGTCAGCATTCTTTTTTTCAGTTACTGCATCAGGGACCGCATTTTATTCCTGTAGATTTTATTCTGGCTGCAAAGGGAAATCATTTTCAGGAACAGCAAGACATGTTGATTGCGAGCGCTCTCAGTCAGGCACAAGCCTTGATGATAGGGCGGCACGATTTGGCCAACCATAAAATGATTCCGGGCAATCGTCCGAGCAATATTTTATTTATAAAAAAAATAACGCCACGTTCACTGGGAATGTTGATGGCATTGTATGAACATAAAATTTTCGTGCAGGGAATTATCTGGAATATTAATTCGTTTGATCAGTGGGGTGTGGAGTTAGGAAAACACTTATTGCCTGATATTTTGGATCATCTGCAAAACAAAAAAGAAAATCACAAACAGGATTCTTCTACGGCCGGTTTGATTCAGCATTATAAGAGTGACTCAAAATAAACAGAAACGCGACCGTAAGGCTGACGGATCAACACGATTTTCTGAATTTCGTTACAAAAAATGCTTAGCACGCCTTCCTCCGCAGGGGGAAGGTGGCCGAAGGCCGGATGGGGGAAATCAAAAATGTTTTTTGAATAGCGCGAGAAAATAAACAAATTATCCCCCCATCCGACGCTTCGCGTCACCTTCCCCCTGCGGAGGAAGGCGTGCTAAGCAGTTTTTGTTTTATAACGCGGCTCTGTTAATTTTTACTGAAAGGAATAATACATGAAGAAAATTTTATTTTTTTGCGGCTTAATGTGGTTACTCTCTGGCTGCGGTCAATCCGGCAGGTTATATTTGCCTGAACCACCTCATCCTCAACCGGCTCAAACAAAATGAATAATTTACATTTTAGTAAAATGCATGGTCTCGGAAATGATTTCATTGTCGTGAATGGTCTTTCTCAGTCGATAGATTTAAAAAAAACACCGATCTCTGAGTTGGCGAATCGACACACGGGCATTGGGTTCGATCAGTTTTTATTGATCACGTCATCCAAGAAAGCAGATTTTGGGTGTGTGATTTTTAATGCGGATGGAACAGAAGCAGAGCAATGTGGGAATGGGATGCGTTGCGTCGCGCGATTCATTCACGAAAACCATCTTTCAAATAAAAAATCGATTTCGATTGAAACAAAAGCGGGCGTGATGGAAGCGATCATTCACGATTACGATCATATTTGTATCAATATGGGAATGCCGCACTTTGAGTCTTCTGAAATGATTTCACTGAATGATGGACAGCCTGCAGTGACGCTTGCGGTGTTATCGATGGGAAATCCGCATGCTATTTTGCCAGTCTCTTCTGTTGAATTATTTCCTGTTGCGAAAGTGGGTTCTTTTATTAGCACTTATCCTTTATTTCCGAACGGCACGAATGTGGGATTTATGGAAGTGGTCACGCCGGATCGTATTCGTTTGCGGACATTTGAGAGAGGGGTCGGTGAAACGCTGGCGTGTGGGAGTAATGCATGTGCTGCGGTGGTGGCAGGGATAAATGATGGGATTCTTGCAAAAAACGTTCGCGTGGAATTGGTGTTGGGAGACTTACAAGTGGAATGGGATGGGGAGAGTAGTCCAGTGATGTTGACAGGCCCTGCGGCTCAGGTGTTTTCAGGGGAGGTTACGCTGTAATCCACCCTCACTGAAGAACAATGTTCTTATTTAGATCGTTGGCGGGAGAGGGGACCTACTAAGCAGCTTGAGTAGGGTGGATTAGGAGTGTTTTTTACGACGTAATCCACCTTTTCGCAGTCACTTTGGTGGATTACGATGCAAAAAACGCATCTAATCCACCCTACAAAAAAACAATTTTTAATTTCGCGCCGGCAACTAATTACGCAAGATTCTGCTTAGTAGGCTCCCTCTCCCGCCAACGATCTAAACAAGAAGTTTATTCTTCAGTGCGGGAGAGGGATGGGGTGAGGGTGAGTTATTATTCCTCAACTTCTTTCATGCTGAGACGAATCCGACCTTGTCGGTCAACTTCCAACACTTTGACTTTCACGACTTGGCCTTCAGCTAACTTGTCTGTCACTTTCTCAACACGGTCTTTCGAGATTTGGGAAATATGAACCAACCCTTGCTTGCCTGGCAACACGCTCACAAACGCGCCAAAATCAGCCAGCTTCACAACAGTTCCTTCATAAATTTCACCGATAGCCACTTCTGCTGTCAAACGCTCAATGCGCCGAATCGCTTCTTCACACGCAGCCAAATCAGCCGCAGCTACCCGCACTTCGCCATCATCACTGATATCCACAACAGCGCCTGTTTCTTCAGTCAATGCACGAATCGTCACACCGCCTTTTCCAATCACATCCCGGATTTTATCGGTTGGAATACGCAGACTCAAAATACGCGGTGCATACGCCGATATGTCCGTGCGCGATTGCTGAATCGTGCGGTTCATAATATCCAGAATATGAAGACGGCTCGTGTGCGCCTGATCTAACGCTTCACGCATAATGTCTTCCGTAATGCCGTTTATTTTGATGTCCATCTGTAATGCAGTGACGCCATCGGCTGTACCGGCTACTTTAAAATCCATATCACCTAAATGATCTTCATCACCCAAAATATCGGTCAAAACAGCAAACCGATCGCCCTCTTTGACAAGTCCCATCGCAATACCTGCGACATGAGTTCGAATCGGTACACCCGCATCCATCAATGCAAGACTGCTACCGCAAACACTCGCCATCGAACTGGAACCGTTCGATTCAGTAATTTCAGAAACGACACGAAGAACATACGGATATTCTTTGGGTAACACGGCTTTTACACCGCGCTTCGCTAAATTGCCATGACCAATTTCACGGCGTTTTGGACTGCCCACAAATCCCACTTCGCCCACCGAATACGGAGGAAAATTGTAATGAAGCATAAAGCTTTCTTTGCGTTCGCCTTCCAGCGCATCAATGGTTTGCGCATCGCGTTCAGTACCTAACGTTGCGACAACCAATGCTTGCGTTTCGCCCCGTGTAAACAAGGCTGAACCGTGTGTGCGAGGTAACACACCTACTTGAACGGAAATAGGACGAACCGTTTTGGTATCTCGACCATCGATACGCGGTTTGCCTGCCAGGATTTGACCGCGAACAGTGGTACTTTCCAGGTGTTTGAAAACAGATTTAATATCATCTGCCAAAGCGGCTTCATCTTTTTTGCCGGCATTTTCAAGCACCAATGTGTCTAAAGCACGCTCACGAGCATGGGCTAACGCTTCCTGGCGATCTTGTTTATCGCGTATTTGATAGGCTTTTTCGATCTCGGCACCCACTAATTCAACCAGGCGTTTTTCGATATCAGAATTAACCGCCGGAGCTTCCCATTCCCACGCGGGCTTGCCTGCTTCTTTCACTAATTCTTCAATGGCTTGAATAGCTATTTGCATTTGTTTATGCGCAAACATCACTGCGCCTAACATCACCGATTCGGGTAATTCTTTCGCTTCAGACTCAACCATCAATACCGCTTCGCGAGTCCCTGCAACCACCATGTCCAGATCAGAAGATTCCAGCTCGGAAAAAGTAGGATTTAACACATACGATTCATTCTGATAACCCACTCGTGCCGCGCCTAATGGCCCCATAAATGGCATACCAGAAAATGACAGGGCAGCGGAGGCGCCCAACATGGCTGGAATATCGGGATCGATTTCTGGGTTCATGGAAAGCACTGTCGCAATCACTTGGACTTCGGAATTGAATCCTTTGGGGAAGAGTGGTCGCACAGGTCTGTCGATCAGGCGCGATGTGAGAGTTTCTTTTTCGCTGGGCTTAGCCTCACGCTTAAAATAACCTCCCGGAATACGGCCAGCCGCATACGTGCGTTCCTGATAATTCACTGTGAGCGGGAAAAAATCACGACCCTCACTCCCAGCATCCTGGCCCACGACGGTCACTAATACGACGGTATCGTCCATGGTTACCATTACTGCTGCTGTCGCCTGTCGAGCAACGACGCCTGTTTCTAGGGTGACGGTATGAGCGCCGTACTGAAAAGTTTTTCTGACTGCTGTCACGAAAGGTATCCTATTTTGAGGTGATGATTATCCACGAACGTCTAATTTCTGAATGAGATCGCGATAACTCGTTGGGTTAACACGCTTTAAATAATTCATTAACTTACGACGCTGACTGACTAATTTGGTTAAACCATAACGCGTATGGCAATCATGTGAGTTCGTTTTCATATGTTGCGTCAAATAATTAATTCGCGCTGTTAACAAAGAAATTTGCACTTCAGAAGAGCCAGTATCATTCTTTGAACGTTGATGTGTTTTAATAATTTCTGCTGTTGCAGCAGCTGTTAATGCCATGTATAAAACTCCCATTTTTAAAACCAAGTCGCGTATTGTAGCGGGGAGATAGTCTTTAAGCAAATCTAAAAACTCACCTTGTCATGCCAGCATGCTTTTAGCTGGCATCCAGTGCCATAAAAGTCGCTGGATGCCAGCTAAAAGCATGCTGGCATGACAGCGGCAACTAACCGGCGTGGGGCAATCCGGCCGTCATCCAGGATCTCGCCCAATCCTATAAATTCATCCAATTCTGAAAACAGCCGCACGGAACCGATGATCTGTGCATCAGGCGCTCTCACCGTTTGGCCTTTTCGTATCGAAAGACAATCCGCAGAAGATAATGTCACACGGGGAAAATGTTGAATCGCACTGTCGATGGGCAGCAAGCATTGTTGCAAAAGATCAGTCCCCATTTCTTCTAATTCGCTCAGCCCAATCATTTTATTGTGTTGATACGGCGAAACAGCTATACGATGTAATCCGATTAAATGAGCGCCGAAACCTAGCCTATCCCCGATATCTTCCGCCAATGTGCGAATATACGTTCCCTTGCTGCAGTGCACATCTAAAATAAACGTATCTTTTTCGGAAGAAATCAATTGAGCAGCGTGAATAAAAATATCGCGCGGTTTTCGTTCTATTTCAATTCCCTGGCGAGCTAGTTCATACAGTGGCTTGCCTTGATGCTTGAGTGCAGAAAACATCGGAGGAATTTGTTGAATAGCGCCGAGAAAGTGCGCGAGTGTTTTTTCTAATTTTTCTGCGCTGATTTCCGTCACGGGATGAGTCGCGATCACATCGCCTTCTGCATCGCCTGTTGTGGTTTTCACCCCGAGTTTGATGTGAGCACGATAATATTTATCAGAATCCAATAAAAATTGTGAAAATTTTGTGGCTTCGCCAAAACAAATAGGCAGCATGCCTGTGGCGAGTGGATCGAGACTACCGGTGTGTCCCGCTTTTTTTGCACCAAATAATCGTTTGACACGTTGCAGAGCGCCATTGGATGTCAAATGGAGGGGTTTGTTGAGCAGTAAAATACCGTCGATTTTTTTTAGCATAGTCGTCGTTACCAAGTCGTCATTGCGAGCAAGGAATTTGTCATGCCAGCTAAAAGCATGCTGGCATGACAAAAATTCCTTATCCAGAATTCACGTGGTTATTTTTTCAGTGCGCCATTGATTGGTGATGAAATACGACTACCCCGCAGAAATGACGGTTACTTTTTCAATGCATTATTGATCAGCGATGAAATACGACTACCGCGCAGGGTAGAATCATCATAAATAAATTTTAATTCGGGAGTGACGCGCAACTTCACTGCATTCGCCAATTCACAACGTAAATATTTCGCTGCTTTATTTAATACGTCGAGCGTTTCAGTGGCTTTTTCTTCTTCGAGCACACTCACAAACACTTTCGCATAAGAAAGATCATGCGCAACACTGACGCCTGTCAGAGTAATCATCCCGAAACGTAAATCTTTCGCGTCCCGTTGAATAATTTCTGCTAGCGTCGTTTGAATTAACTCATTAATGCGTTGCGTACGTTTAAAACTTTTTGGCATTACAGCAACCTCAGTTACAACACTCTTTTCACTTCGATTTTTTCAAACACTTCGATTTGATCGCCTTCTTTAATATCATTGTAACTCTTCACGCCAATTCCGCATTCCATGCCATTCCGAACTTCTGACATGTCTTCTTTAAAACGACGCAGTGATTCCAGAGCGCCCTCGAACACAACGATATTATCGCGTAAAACACGAATCGGATTATTACGTCGCACCACGCCTTCCAATACCATACAACCTGCAATCGCACCAATTTTGGAAGAACGGAACACTTCGCGCACTTCAGCCAAGCCAATAATTTTTTCCTGGATTTCAGGCGCCATAAATCCACTGATCGCGCGTTTCACTTCATTTATCACATCATAAATAATGCTGTGATAATGCAAGTCGACTTGCTCAGCCTCAATTAATTTGCGTGCTTCATTGTTAGCACGAACATTAAAGCCAATCACAATTGCGCTCGATGCTAATGCGAGGTTGACATCCGATTCATTAATTCCGCCCACCGCACTGGAAACAATTTTGACTCTCACTTCCGGTGTCGATAATTCCGCTAAGGCTTGTGACAGTGCTTCTGCAGAACCTTGCACATCGGCTTTCAATACGATATTGAGAACACGCGCTTCTTTGTCATCGCTGCTCATGCGCTGCAATATATTTTCCAGCTTCGATGCGTTTTGTTTCGCTAACTTCACTTCGCGGAATTTTCCTTGACGGAACAGTGCGACTTCACGCGCACGACGTTCATCTTCCACGACAATAAATTCATCGCCTGCATTGGGCGTGCTGGATAATCCTAAAATTTCAACAGGAATAGAAGGGCCTGCACTTTCGACTTGTTTTCCAGCTTCATCAGACAATGCACGAACGCGACCATATTCAAATCCAGCCAACACTAAATCGCCTTTGCGTAATGTCCCTTGCTGAATCAGTAAACTTGCAACAGCGCCTCGGCCTTTATCTAACCGTGATTCGATCACCACGCCACGCGCTGGACCTTCTACCATGGCTTTCAATTCCAGAATTTCAGCTTGAATCAAAATAGAATCCAAAAGCCGATCGATGTTTTCTCCTGTTTTCGCAGAAATAGGCACGAACATCGTATCGCCACCCCATGCTTCAGGAATGAGTTCATGCTTTGATAAATCATTTCGAATACGATCCTGATCCGCTTCCGGTTTATCTATTTTGTTGACTGCGACAATAATCGGCACTTCTGCTGCTTTCGCGTGATTGATCGCTTCAACCGTTTGCGGCATGACACCGTCATCAGCTGCGACGACTAACACAACAATATCTGTCAACTTGGCACCGCGTGCACGCATCGCTGTAAATGCAGCATGTCCTGGCGTATCTAAAAAAGTCACCACGCCCTTGGGAGTTTCGACATGATACGCACCAATATGCTGCGTAATGCCGCCTGCTTCGAGTGCGGTCACTTTTGTGCGACGAATATAATCTAACAAAGATGTTTTGCCGTGATCGACGTGTCCCATGATGGTCACGACAGGTGCTCGAGGCAACAATTCTCCTTTTCCTTCCGTATCTTTGGAAAGCGATTCTTCGAGCGCATAGGAACTGATGAGCTTATATTTATGCCCCATTTCCTCTACAACCAGTATTGCGGTTTCCTGATCGATGACTTGGTTAATGGTCACCATTGCGCCCATTTTCATCATGACTTTGATGACTTCGGCGGCTTTGACCGACATTTTTTGAGCTAAATCAGCGACGGTAATGGTCTCAGGAATGCCCACTTCATGAATAATGGGCGCAGTCGGGCGTGTGAATGCCTGTACTTGGACTTGTTGTGCGAGTTTGCGCGCTCTGTGTCTGCCACCGCGACGTCGACGATCGCCCATGTCCAAATCATCTTCTTCGCGGAATGCCCCACTAATCGGAGCAGTTTTTTTACCGATCAGTGATTCATATTGTCGACTGACATTTCTATCGCCGCCGCGACCTTTCTTTTTCTTCTTCTGCCGATCATCTTCTGCTTCAGATCGACCGTCATGGGGTCGTTTTTCTTTGGGCCGCTTGACGGTGGTTTCCACAGCGGCCGGTTTTTGTTGCTCAACGACCGTGCTGGCTGGCTGTACAGTCACTGGCTCGCTCGTAGCCGGAGCACCTTCCTGAACAATAGCAGGTTGAACTCCTTCTAAAGCGCTCGGAGTTTCTGGTTCAATAATAATTTTTGTCGTTGAAGTCTCTGTCCCTGCCTCGGCTAACTTGGATTGTTCTTCGACTGAGCGCTTAACATAGGTTCGTTTTTGTCGAACCTGAACGCTAATCGTTTTGCGTGCGCCTTGTGCGCCTGCCACTTTGATTTCACTGGTCTTGGCTCTGCGCAAAACAATCTTCTCGGGCGCACCGTCTTTTTTTGCGCCATGGTGCTGCTGCAAATAACGAAGTAGTTTTTGCTTTTGCTCTTCGTTTACAACATCATCTGCACCTGAAACATTGATTCCAGCTTTCTTGAATTGCGCGCACAACAGCTCATCGGACATACCGATATCGATAGCCAGCTGTTTCAGCGTTTTTATATTTTTTACCGAGCTCTTTTTTTCAGCTACAGCAGATACCTGATCTTTGGGCATCGCGCCTCCTCATCAGTCAGCATGATTTGTTTCATCAAACCATGGTTTACGAGCTGTCATAATTAATTGAGCAGCTTTTGCTTCACCAATATCACTACTCATTTCCAGCAAGTCATCAACAGACTGCTCTGCCAGATCTTCGCGCGTGATAATACCATGATTTGCAAGTGTGTAAGCGAGATGACGATCCATCCCTTCCATTTCCAACAAATCTTCTGCTGGCTCTGTTGTTTCCAGTTTTTGCTCTTCTGCAATCGCCTTTGTGAGCAATACAGCTTTTGCGCGCTCACGGAGCATTTCAACAACATCTTCATCAAACCCGTCAATTTCCAGCATTTCAGCAAGCGGCACATAAGCAATTTCTTCCAGAGAAGTAAATCCTTCTTCCGCCAGAACTTGCGCCACTTCATCATCTACATTGAGTTTATCTTTGAACAATTGCACTATGTTTTCTTCTTCTGCTACGGATTTGGCTTTTGCCTGGTCTTCGCTCATAACATTCAGTCTCCATCCTGTGAGATCACTCGCAAGCCTTACATTTTGGCCGTTACGACCAATAGCTTGTGATAGTTGTTCTTCTTTCACTGCAATATCCATCGTATGACTGTCTTCGTCCACAACGATGGATGCCACTTCCGCCGGTGCCATTGCATTGATGACTAATTGTGCGGGATTATCGTCCCACAAAATAATATCCACTCGTTCGCCACCCAACTCACCGGATACGGCTTGCACGCGTGCGCCCCGCATACCCACGCACGCCCCAATCGGATCAATACGACCATCATTGGTTTTAACAGCAATTTTGGCGCGGGATCCGGGATCTCGCGCAGCCCCTTTAATTTCAATTAATTCTTCGCCGATCTCTGGGACTTCAATCTTGAATAATTCAATCAACATTTCAGGACGTGTGCGACTCACTAACATTTGTGGGCCTTTCATCTCTGAACGAATTTCATATAAATAAGCACGCAAACGATCATTCACGCGAACAGCTTCATGAGGAATCATTTCAGAACGCTGTAAAAGCGCTTCTGCATTATTTCCTAAATCCATCAACACATATTCGCGAGTGACTTTTTTGACAACGCCATTGACGAGAGTGCCGACACGTTCTTTGAATGCGCTCACCATTTGTGCGCGTTCTGCTTCAAGCACTTTTTGCACGATGACCTGTTTGGCTTTTTGTGCTGCAATACGCCCAAATTCAACCGACTCCATGGGTTCTTCAATGTAGTCACCGATTTTGGCATGCGGATTACGAACGCGTGCTTCTTCTAAAGTCAGGCGAGTCAAACCGTCATCGCTACCTTCCTCACCTTCGTCGTCTTCTTCGATCACTGCATTTTCATCAATCACTAACCATCGGCGAACAGTATGATATTCGCCCGTTTTTTTGTTAATGGTGACCTTCACATCGATCTCTTCGCCGGCCCGTTTTTTGGTGGCCATTTCCAATGCAGCTTCAATTGCTTGAAATATAACATCCGCATCGACGCCTTTCTCGTTCGATACAGCTTCAACAACCAGTAAAATTTCTTTATTCATAGCATCAACCTCATTCGAGATTTAAGTTAACGAGGCCCTACTCCAAATCGGGAATAATTCTCGCCTTTTCGATACTGGAAAAAGGTAAAACCACTGTTTCCGTATCCGTTAAAAGATGAATGTCATCGCTTTCATCTACCTGCTGCAAAATGCCTACAAAATTTCGTTGATTATTGTGCGGCTGAGAAAGACGCACTTTAATCCGACAACCCATAAATTTTCTATATTGCTCAATCTCAAACAAGGGACGATTGAGGCCGGGAGATGAAATTTCCAGGCTATAGTCACCTTGAATAGGATCTTCCACACTCAGCATGGCACTCACTTGATGACTGACCTTCGAGCAATCTGCCAGAGTAATTCCCTGTGCATGATCGATATAAACTCGCAGCACGGAACCACGTCCTTTCCCTTGCTGCTCACAACCTACGAATTCATATCCCATCGCTGTGATGAGATTGGCCAAGTGATCTCGCCATGTCATTTTTTTTACCTATAAAAAATGGGCATAACGCCCATTCATTTAAGCTTCATCGGTTCCTAAAAATAAAAAACCCCAATAGGGGTTCTTATTTTTTCTAGTTGGTAGCGGGGGCTGGATTTGAACCAACGACCTTCGGGTTATGAGCCCGACGAGCTACCAGGCTGCTCCACCCCGCAATCAAGGCTGACATTCTATTATGAAAGTGGAAAGATATTCAAGGTCTAAAGTGATGTAGGGTGGATTAGGCGTTTTTTGCCGTAATCCACCATCGATTATCGGTGGATTACGGCAAAAAACGCCTAATCCACCCTACAATCTCAATATTTCCAACACAGGTTGTGTATCTGGTCTCACGCCGCGCCAAATATAAAACGACTCTGCTGCCTGCTCGACCAACATCCCTAACCCATCGCTTACTATCGCGACATGATGTTTCTGAGCCCATTTCATGAAAGGAGTCGGTTCTTTGCCATACATCATGTCGTAACAGTACGCCTGTTTGCCCAAAAGAGAGACGGGCAATTCAATAATGGCGTCTGTCAAGCTGGCACTGGTTGCATTGATGATTAAATCAAACTCGAATTTCGTGAGCGCTGATAATGCACACGCTTGCACGGATTCATGATAAGAAGAAAATGCGGCTGCCAATGCATTCGCATTCGCCTCTGTGCGATTGGCAATCACGAGCAAAGCGGGTGATTCTTGCAAAATAGGGCCCAGAATACCGCGAGCCGCACCCCCTGCGCCCAGGATCAACACGCGTTTATCTGAAATGGGAAATTGGTGATGATGGATGACATCTCGAATAAAACCTATACCATCCGTATTGTCTCCAAACAAACTGCCGTCTGGATCAAATCGAATCGTATTCACTGCCTGGGCTAACTGCGCGCGCTCACTGAGCTTATCAATTAATTCATAGGCTTGTTGCTTGAAGGGCAGCGTGATATTTAAGCCTTTGCCGCCCTCTGTCTGGAAGGTATGAAGCGCTTGTTCCAATTGATCGGGTGGGACCAAAATAGGTCGATACACAAGCGACTGGTTGGTTTGTTTTGCAAACAACTGGTGAATGCGAGGGGACCAACTGTGTTGGATGGGACACCCCATCACACCATATTGGTCCATCATCGTTATTTAGAGACCTTATCGATTGCGAGGCTCATTTGGCTCATGTCAGCCTGACCTGGGATAAAGATAATCGAAGCAGCGGGTGATGTTTTGCTGACATCGGATTTAGCAATAAAAAATGCGGGAGTCCCGATCAATTCCAATTGCTGCGCCAATTTATAATTCGTCTTCAATTGTTCCTGAACATCATTGGATTTCATTGCGGTCTTTAATTTTTCAACATCCAGCCCGACGGATTGCGCGATTTGGTAAATCAAATCTTCTGTTAAGGGTTCTTGCTTGGATTCCATCAACGCCCGATGCAATTCAAAATATTTACCTTGCTCTTTCGCTGCCAATGCGGCTCTGGATGCCAGTTCAGACATAGGTCCGCGAATCGGGAATTCTTTAAAAACCACTTTTATTTCAGGGTTGCTTTTGATTAAAGATTCGATAATCGGTGTCATTTCAAGACAGTGTGGGCATTGGTAATCAAAAAATTCAACGATCGTGATTTTACCCGCTGGGTTCCCTGCCATGGGATCATTTGCCTGATGGAAGAGGGCAGTCGCATATTGCGAAGAGCTGTCTTGTGTTTTTTGAATGGTTTTTTTCGCTTGCTCTATTTGTTTCTGTTGATACATTTGCAGCGACTGAATAATCACATCGGGATTTTGTATTAAATAATCACGCACCACATCTTGAACCTGTTTTTTTTGCACGGTAGTCATGTCAGCTGCTTGGGCCGATCCAACCACCACCAAACCAGCAACTAAACTTGTCATCATTCGAGTTAATTTCATCATAATTCTCCCTAAATTTTTTTAAAACTGTTGTCATGCCAGCATGCTTTTAGCTGGCATCCAGTGTCTTTAAGTCGCTGGATGCCAGCTAAAAGCATGCTGGCATGACAAGGGTCGGTTTAGAATAACAGATTCAACTCTGTTGTCACGCATTTCGAATTTTTTCGATCGCTTTTTCGCGCGCCAAATCCAACTGTTCCGAAATTTCTTTACCTTTAAATTGCATGGCTATTTTTTTTGCATCCACTGATTTCGCAGCTTCAAAATAAAGATGAATCTTATCGGCTGCTTTTTGATTTTGTGTGATTGCAAAACACGCGAGAATAAATTTTCGCATGCGTTGCTCTCGACGAAATGCATCGAGCGCATGAAAAAACGGAATGATTGAAACTTGCTGATCAATGGTTTGATATTTTTCAAGATGTGCTGCGACCAGCAGTGCTAATTCTTGATAATCATTGGGCACACGATAACGCTCACCTATTTTTTTAATTTCGGCAGAAGGAAGATCATGCAATAAAATCGCAAAACGAATTTGCAAATCGTCTGTGAATTGCGTTGCACGCTGCAAAGCAGAAATGCCATCGCTTGATAATTGTATCGCGGGGAATAATATTTCTAACGCATCACAATCGGATAACACTTGAAAAAATTGCTCTGGATTTTTTTCGCTGAGCGCACGCTCTAATTCTTTCCAGACCCGCTCTGCAACCAATGCATTGATTTCACCGGAACGAACCATTTCTTTCATTAATACGATTGTTTCAGCCGCTACTTTAAAACCGAATTGCGTAAACCGCGCTGCAAAACGAGCGACTCGCAGAATACGCACGGGATCTTCCGTAAATGCCTGGGAAACGTGTCGCAATAATTTATTTTGGATATCGTCACGACCGTGGTACGGATCAAAAAAGTCGCCGTCCGCTTTTTTTGCGATCGCATTGATGGTGAGATCGCGACGAATTAAATCTTCTTCTAACGTGACGTCGGGTGATGTATCAAATTCAAATCCAGTATATCCTCGCCCGACCTTGCGTTCTGTGCGCGCTAAGGCATACTCTTCATTCGTGACAGGATGCAAAAAAACGGGAAAATCCCGACCGACCTGGCGATATCCTGATTTGAGCATCTCTTCGGGCGTTGCGCCCACAACAACCCAGTCTTGTTCTTTCACAACAAGGCCGAGTAATTCATCGCGCACTGCACCGCCAACCAAATATATTTTCATGGGACTAGAATACAATGGGTAATAAGCTGTTATGAAGAATAAAAAACAATTTTTTCACAAATCCGCAAAATTAGACGGTACAGAACGCGAGGGATTGCTGGTAACCACCTTTGGTGCGCATGCTGAAGTGGAAGACGAACAGGGAAATCCCATTCGGTGCCATGTTCGAAAAAATTCGGACCCTGTCATCACGGGCGACACGGTGTATTGGGTGCCAGAACAGGAACCGCATACCGGCATTATTGTGGGTCATTTACCGAGAAAATCGCTGCTTTGCCGCGCTGAGTCTGCACACAAATTCAAACTCGTCGCAGCCAATTTGGATGCCATCATTATTGTCACCGCTCCGCCGCCTGTTTTATCCGATGAAATGATTGACCGTTATTTAATAGCTGCAGAACTTTCGAATATTCGGCCGATTATTTTATTAAACAAAATGGATTTGCTGGATGAATCCCATAAAAATGAAATGAGAGAACGATTAGCTATCTATCAAAAAATGGGGTATCTCGTATTGTATTCCAGCACGCTCACGCACGATGGATTAGCAGAATTAGAAACATTTTTGAAAGATAAAACATGTGTGCTCGTGGGTGCATCGGGTGTAGGAAAATCATCTATCATTGTCTCGCTTACATCCCGCTCTGCCATTCGGATTGGAGAATTATCAGCAAATGGATTAGGAAAACACACAACGACGGCAACACATTTGTATCATTTGCCGCAAGGTGGAAGTTTAATTGATTCGCCGGGTGTGCGTGAGTTTGGCCTAGGAAATATAGACAAAAAGGATGTGCTGGCTGGATTTATTGAACTCAACTCTCTGGGCGAGCTTTGCAAATTTCGAAATTGTCAGCATGAACTGGAGCCAGGATGCGCTGTGCAAGATGCATTAAAAAATAAAACAATAGATGAGCGGCGCTATGCGAATTATTTGAAAATTCGCGGAGGATTGCGGGAGAAAAAATGGTAGACTTTAAGGTTGTGGCGGGTAAGAGGGAAACGTAGGGTGGATTAGCGCGTTTTTTGCGCGTAATCCACCATATACAAAATTCATTTGGTGGGTTACGCGCAAAAAACGCGCTAATCCACCCTACATTTACCTTAACTTCAAGGTGAAACACATGGCTGACACTTCTGATATTTCCACTCTCAGCAACAAAGTGATGCATCGCCTCAAGAAAATGCAATTTGGAACCAAATCGCAATTAGCTTTTCTTGAAGATTTTCACTTGCTCATCAGCGACGGAATCCCAGCGAATCGTGCAATTGAAATGATGGCACAAGCCACCACTGGAATAACTCGAGATGTCGCACTCTCCATTTTACAAAAAATTTCAGAAGGCCAGCCTCTGGCAGATGGAATGCGAGAATGGTTTGCCATCAACATTGTTGAAATCGTCCGAGTCGGTGAAGAAGGCGGTGCGTTAATGGAAACATTAAAATCCGCCATCAAAACATTAGGGCAACAAAGTGGTGCGATCAATGCTGTTTTGACGGCAGTGACTTATCCGTTGATTGTGATTGGAATGGCTTGCGCGATTATCGTTTATTTAAGAAATGGCGTGTTTGTGCAATTCGAAGAAATCAAACCCATACAAGAATGGCCGCAAGCAGGTCGTGACTTAGTTAATTTCGCAGACTTGATTCAAAACTGGTGGTGGTTACTCTTGATTATTTTAATTGCCATTGCTCTTGTTCTTCGATATTTAATGGCCAATTATGTGGGAGAGCTTCGCCCCTTGCTGGATAAATTTCCCCCTTTCAATTTATATCGACGTTTTGCATCCGCTCGATTGATGGAAACATTAGGATTGCTCGTTGCCAATGGTGTCGTATTCAAAAATGCGATCAAAGTCATGCAGTATCAAGCGAATCCCTACATCGCATCTCACTTGGTCACGATGGAACATTTAATGGCGATGGGTAAAGGAAATATTGCCGATGTGTTATCCACCGGCTTGATTGACGATAAAAATATTTTGCGTTTGCGCGTGATGGCAGAAGTCAAAGGCTTTGAACACGGACTCATTCGCATGGGTATATTGGGCAGCGAACAAAGTTTAAAAACATTAGCATTGATTTCGAAAATAATCGGCGGCGCTTTGCTCTTGTTAGGTGCTGTTTTAATTATTGTGATTATTCGAGGAATTTATCTGACAGGAATGTCGATGGGACAGTAAAAATGAAAACACGCGGGATAACGTTATTAGAAACCATGCTCGTGCTGGCCATTGCCTCGACGATGTTAGTCATGGGAATCAAAGTCTACAGTCAATTTCAATTTCAAGCGAATGAACAAAAAGTTCTTGCCAATGTAAGCCGATTACTTTTAGGGCTCGAAGGATTTTATGATGCCAATTGCCGTCAAGCACTGGATTCCGATTCGACTCCACTCTCTGAAGGACAACTCGATCCTATTGTCACGGATGCATCCACCGTTGTGTTAGATATTAATGCTGATTTGCTCACCCCCGGTTTTGTTTCAAGCACTGAATGGCGACCCAATAATCCTTTGGTCGATAATACCGGCCCAAGCAAGGGATATTACGTGCAATATAATCGCGTTCAATCGGGAGGACAGGATCCCGTCATGAGCGTCTATGCTTGCACAGGACCGAAAGATTCCAGCGGTGGTTCTGCTTGTGATACAACCAGTGGTACTGTTTTGGCAACGAACTTTCAACAATCGCGCGTTGTGATTTGGGTCGCGCAAGTTGCCGTAAAATTATCGTCTTCTCTGACAAGCGCCCAGTGGACGCAAATAAAAAATGATTTGAGCGCAAATTGTATTTCAACCCTCTCGGGAGAAAGCGTTGCAGCATGCATACCCACCCCGACTGCGAATGGATATTTAGTATGGACAAAAATGCCTTCGGGTTATCATCCCGACATCACGAGCGATAACTGGACTGCAATGCCATACGTCAAACAATTTAATATGCAATATACCAACGATGGCATGGCAACACTGAGCGGTGTAAAAAATGAAACACAAGACTCCACCGGGATAAAAACTTGGTATAATCCGTTAAATTATTTGTGTGGTGGCTAACATGCTCGCTTTTCGTCGCAAAACACAGGGTGTGACTCTACTTGAAATTTTACTCGTGTTAGCTATCGCGAGTTCATTGCTGATCATGATGTTGAATTATACGACTCAGCGATCGGATGAAATGCGTCGCACCAAAACCGTTTTACAAATGCAGCAAATTTTAAATGGCGGACTGAGTTTTTATATTAATAATTCCTTCTGGCCACTCAAAGACGCTTCCATTAGTAGCACATTATGTGATGATCCGGGTGGATGGACAGATACGAGCGCGCTTAAGCCGAATTACTTGCCGCGAGATTTAAACAATAATCCGTATGGCCAGCCATATTTTCTGAATTGCACGAATGTCGCCAATGGCGGTGGATTTTTCATCTATACCATTGCAAATAATCCAACGAATGCAGCCATTATTGCAGGTAAATTACCGATGGCTTATCGCACAACGACCGCTTTCATCACATCAAAACTTCCACCCCTTTCCTGCAAAGCCGGTAATGATTGCACGGTAGTAGTCGCAAGCGTCAATATTCCCGGGCAAAATTTGAATAATGCTCGTTCAGTTAATTTTGCATCCGTTTATTACAGTGGATCGTGTGTTCCCGCGCCGAACTGTCCTCCGAATATGAAACAAGACATTATGGTGATGCCTGCTTCTGTGAATGGTGTAAATGATAGCCCTGCTAGTTGTCCGTCTGGGTCTCCCTTCGATCCATCGCTTTGCACAGGCACCAAATCTTATTCGGTCAATGGTTTCACTGCCTTTGCACGAGGGATAGATCTCACGACTGGAAAACCAGGCGATCCGAATGGAGTAGGGACCAGTGCCCCGCTCAGTTGTCAAACCAGCAGAACGCCTGCTGCACAAAGCTGTGTGGCTAATCCTGATGGGGCACGATTTCAATCTGATGGTACGCTGTATTGGCGAGTTTGTTTATCTGTTACAACTGAAAAAGGGACAGTCTCTGCAACGCCAGGCTCACGCTACTTTATTCAACAAGGAAAAATGATGGGTAGTGTTATCGCAATCACGCGTTGTGTTCCCAATGATGGTAATGAATATCCTTCAGGATCGGTCAATGTGTATCTTGCTCCTTATCCTTAAGTTGTAGAAAACACCAATACATTACAAAACAAAAAAGCTTAACACGCCTTCCTCCTGCGGAGGCGGAGGCATAGGCGTCAAGCTAAGGAAATAATACGACGTGTCACTCTGTGCGCCAGACGTGTCACTCTGTGCACCAGACGTGTCACTCTATGCGCCAGACATGTCACTCTGTGCACCAGACGTGTCACTCTATGCGCCAGACATGTCACTCTGTGCACCAGACGTGTCACCCCGCGCTAGTCGCGGGGTCCGGGCTTGAAAATATAAAATAGGCTATTAATTTTTTTAATGGATTAAAGCCCAGCCCCGCGACTACCGCGGGTGACAGCTGTGCTGCTCACAAAAAATTTCTCTTAGCTTGACGCCTATGCTCCACAGGAGGAAGGCGTGCTAATCTTTTTTTATTTTATTCGGTGAGTATGTATTCATTTTACAAACAATTTACACATTTCAAATAAATCGTTTAAGATAGTCGAATGATTTAATGGAGTATGACAATGAAATGCGCCATTACTAAAATAATTTTTTCTGTATTGATTCTCATTCCCGCCATTTCATTTGCTGGCTGGCAAGTTGCAAAACCGGGTGCCACCGTTCCAAGCGAACCTTTTTTTCAAGCAGGTATGCAACAAAACACACCTTTTCTTCCGACATATGGCAATACCGCATTTCCGAATCGGTTCGCTCATGTTGGGCGTCCTGCTGCGATTTATGCCATCAGCGTGAGTGGATCACTCAAGGAAAATCTTGAGAGAATCATGGATCGATATCACTGGAAAGTCCTTTGGAAAGTGCCGTACGATTATAATTTCGATGGACGCGTGACCGGATCGAGTTTACCGAATGTCATCGAAAAATTATTACAACCCTTTCCGCTGCAAGCACGCATGTATATGTCTAACCGCACAATGACCGTCATCCCGAGGAATCCCTGATGTTATGTAAACGCATTTTAGTATTGTGCTTATCGATCATGGTGTTTTTGCCCGGGTGTAACTCGCCTGTTTACAATCAAAGTGAAGCGAATGTGGCTGATATCATCCAGCATGATGCTGCAATGAAATCGCAAATGGCACAAAAAACTAAACCCAATCCCACGTTGATCGTCGATCAAGGATTGTATGTCGATAAAACCCCTATCAGCATTGCAAGACAACCGATGTGGTTGCGCAATCGAATTGTTTTGCGCGGCGATCAATTGCCTTTTTCATATTACAGTCGAGCAATTGCGGAAGGTGGTGGTCACAATGTCTTAACGCATTATCAAACCGGTTTGAATGACAAGACCATGGTGTCTGTCAATTACGCGGGAACCGTTAAAGGCGCATTGGATTTACTGGCCTCGAAAACAGGATTCGTTTACAACGTGAATGGCTATGATGTCTATTGGCAAGCATTTATTACCAAAACATTTGATATCGCTTTCATGCCAGGATCTTCTGATTACATGATGGGCAAAGCATCGGGTGGAAGTAGTACCGGAATGATGGGCGGTGGCGGAGCAGGAGCAGGTACTGTGACCGGAGCGATCGATGACAGTTCTGGAGCACAATACAGTAACTTGAAAGGAACGCTTTCCGTTTGGAAAGATTTAGAAACGTCGATCAAACAATTAGTTTCCCCAGACGGCAAAGTGATGGTATCCGAAGCCACGACTTCTGTGACTGTGCGCGATCGCCCGACGAATGTGCGTTTGATTTCTCAGTTCATCAATAACCTGAATAATAATCTATCCAAACAAGTGCTCGTTAAAGTCGAAATTATTACCGTCACACTCGAAAATGATTTTAACTTCGGCATCAATTGGAATGTGATTCAACACGCCATTGGTAATGGGCAGTATCGGTTACTTTCTGATAACGGCGCACCGATTGCATTGACGACCAGTCCCACGCAGCTTTCATTGGCGATGACACAAGCGGGGATTGTCAATACGTTTACAAATAACGAGGGAACTCCTAACGCCGCTTCCGGTATTCAAACCTTAGTGAATGCATTACAACAACAAGGCAAAGTATCGATCGTGACGCAACCGCAAGTATTGTGTCAAAACAACCAAGTTTCTCAAATTCGCCTTATCGATCAAGAGGGTTATTTAGCCAGCATACAATCGACGAGTTTGGCAGGTGGTTCGGGAACATCTGGGAGTGCCGCCATCACTTCACAAATTACACCGGGCGCTGTCGTCACAGGTTTAACACTCTATGTGCTTCCAAAAATTTTAGGTAATCGCGTTTATTTACAAGTGAACGCAGATTTATCCAATAATTTGGGATTCAAAACGATTTCTTCCAATGGGCAAACCGTTATCCAAGGCATAAACGCTACAGGCACCAATTCAGCCATCCAAGTGCCCAATGTACAACAAAAACAATTTAATCAACGCAGCGTCATTGCATCAGGTGATACATTAATTTTGGCCGGGTTTAAACAAGTCACCAACAAAGTCGGCGCACAACAATTATTTGATTCCCAGGCATTAGGCGGCAAAACAGCACAACAAATCAATATAGAAACATTAGTATTGATTACCCCATTGATACTGCGTGGAATTGCATAAATGCCCTACATCATTCGTGAAGATGGCGAACGGTTCATCATACCGTCTTATCGCGATGTCTTAAGCGCTAAGAAGCCCGCTTTACTGAAAAAAGAAGTGTTGCTGCTGAGCGCCAGCTACGGCGAATACATCACGCTGCAAAGAAAAAACATCGATCAATACGAAGTTGCTTTTTCATCAGAACCTGGATATTTACTCGGCGAAACCGTCTGGCATTATTTCAAACGTCCCAAAGATTTAATTTATTGCGAAGCCATTCCGAATACGAATGAAGCTATTCTAGTTATCGTAAAAGGAGGCAGCGTCTACTTAGACGGCAGTTTTTCGATCGATAGCATTCCCGATGAATTAGTTGTTTTTCGTACGCAACAAAATTATTTCGAAATTTATATTCACGGCGATATTCCACTCAGCCAGACACCCGAAGAAGGTAAATTTTCACTGGATGCTTCTTCAGTTAAATCGTTTAATGTGCTGCCCAACCCCCTATTTCCAACCTTACCGACTCTCAAAGCATTTCAACTTCGACTGGTTGATCTCGCTTTAAAAGCGCAGGGAATTGGTGTCTTACCCCTTAAAAAAATAATCTTTGCCCTCGGCATTATTGCGCTGACATGGGGTGGAGTCATGTATTTATCGACCTCCAAAAAAGAATTACCTATCGCATTTGTCGGCGTAGTCAACCCCTATCAGCTGTACATCAACACGTTAACATCGCCTGCGCCAGTCTCTCAAATAGAAAACATTACTGCAAAAATTGCGCGGCTTTACACGATTCCCGGATGGGTTCCCACAACAGTGATCTATGCTTCCAACTCACTCAGAGCCAATATTAAATCATCGGGTGCAAAAATTAATGTCTTGTATGAATGGGCAACGATAAATCATGCAGCATTGCATATTGGCTCCACAGGAATTGATGTAGTATGGCCCGTAACCGTTCTGGACAGACCCAGACCGACAACGATTACTCCGTTGCAACAAGTCATCGCGGAAGTGCTCGATCGTACATCAACCGTGATGCAGGGAAATCACTTAACCTTGACGCCGATGATCGATCGAGGACGATTTTTTGAAACACAGCTTGCTATTTCATTTACCGATTTAACATTCGCAATGCTGGACCTTCTCGCTGAACAATTGAAAGACTTACCGTTAGTACTAGTCAAATTAACAATATCCATTAATAATGGAACACTGTCTGGTATTCTTGTACTTAAAGCATTAGGGAATTAATGTATGGCAGATAATTCATCCAAAACACCACCCCCTCAATTAACGACCAAGCAGAAAGTCATCGGCATTCTGACAGTCGTTATTTTCGGATTTATTATTTATGAAGTGATTGGACTTTTTTCGTCAGGAAAATCGGCTGAGCCGACAATTACGCCGCCGTCACCCGCATCGGCTACTCATGCCAAACAAGGAACGGCAACATCTGCTGCTCCCGCTCCTGCCGCTCCGCAAACACCTGCTCAATCAAATGGTCTGACAGCAGTGAATGTCATCACCCTGCCCAAAGGTGTCCTTGATTTACAAAAACAACAGGAACAGCAAGAAGCGTATCTGGAGTCCATTAACCAGTTGCAATTGCTGAAAGTAAGACGTGAAATCGCGGAAACAAACCAGGCTATCGCTTCTGCGAGATTAGCCACTGAAACAGCAAACAAAAGCATGAGTGATTTATTAACGCAACCGTCGCTGCCGCCTGCACCAGCGACATCTTATACGACAAAATTAGAAGGATCTGGCACACCAATCCAGAGCACAGAAAATGCAGAGCCAGCCAAACCACAAGCGGTGCTCGATGTGCCTTTTGTTGTCGTTTCCATTTCGATGCAGCTCAATCGCTGGAATGCTGTGCTGGGTTATCAGGATAAGTTATACAGTATTTCAACCGGTGATACGTTGTTTGACGGATCGACTGTTGTGTCGATCAGTAAAAATGGCGTTACTTTGATGAAAGATGGAAAAAAACGAAAACTGAGTATTCAAGCATCCATTTAATATGCAAAAACTAATCTACTTAGTTTTACTTATTTTTTTTGTGGCAACTCCCTGTTGGAGTGAAATGGCCCAGCAGGTGACTATTCCAGGTTACGCTCCAACGCCTGCTGTTACTCCTGTCACAACACCCATCACTCCGAAAAAAAATAATTCTTCTGCCGTCGTAAAAAAACCAAACCCTGTTCCAGCAACACAAGATGAATTGCGAGCACTGATGGAATCCGTTGATTTAAGTCAGTGGGGAACCATGCCATCTTATTTATGGACGTGCACACCGAGTTATATTGATGTTCCGATGTATAGCGCAAAAACTAAAATGCAAAAGGCATTTGATGAATTTAAAAAAGAAAACAAAGTTCTCACAAAAGAAAAAGCGGCACAAATCGCCGCTCTGTTAGGAAAACCTGCCACTTACCGCATTGTGGGATTGTATGCTGATTTTTGCCGTCTCAAAATAGCGGTGTTGAATGTAAAAAAACCGTATGGGCTCAACTGTCTTTTTATTATTTTGGAAGTTCGTCAATTGGCTCAACTTGCCACGCTTGTCGCAGAAAATACGGGCAAGGCTCAACCCCTTCCACCTGAAACATTCAATGCGATTCAAAATTTATTGGATAGCCGATGTCTTAAAGAAAACATCACCGCGATAGAAAATAATTAAGATGTTACAGAGCCGCGACCGTCAGGGAGCGTCACAGGTCTAGACCTTTAAAATCATCTAGAACAGTGACGCTCCCTCACGGTCGCGGCTCTGTAACAATCGTCACGCTCTAACACTTGAAATCACCTTCTAATCGAGTCATAGTAGATAAAATTTCAACCATTCCAGCCAAAAGAGGCAAAAAAATGCGTAGCCATGAACATAAAAGTGACGTAGATCACACATTTTTATTTAACGCTGTCATGACCGGCCAAAGAGAGGTTATTTTTGACCTGATAAATACTTCACCTGATGTATTTTTTAAACCTGCATCGACTCCAGTGCGTTGTCCCCCATCTAGAATCTTTGGACCAGGAACTACGCTATTACAAGTCCTATTTTGGTCATCAGAGCCGATACGAGATGAAGCAATAAGACGTTTATCAGGAACAGGGTTCAAAAAAGAAGTCGATGCTCATCGTAAAGCTTTTTCCTTCACGGGTCTCATGACATCCACAAACGGTGAAGAAATGCTTCAAAAAAAACAGTTTAGTTTTTCACGCATTCAAACTGCTTTAAAAGATAATGACTTCGTTACATTTCGCAATGAACTAAGAAATGCGCCCGGCTGGGTACCCCAAGTGATTTGTTACGGTGATATTTCTTCAGCATCGTGTTTGAGCGACCTAGGCAGAAACAAAGATCTTCGTTTCAATGATGCTGAGAAAACATCTTGGGAAGATTTTTTAACAAAGGATGTTTTTTGTGGCCTCCATTGGAAAGGGACTACTGATGGCTGGTCAGGAGCTGGGAGAGATACCATCCGTCCACTACGAAAAGGAGAACCCAATACTCCGGTACCCAACTCTTGCTGGGCTTTTGAGCGCCTCGCCAGCCTCTCTTTTTCCGCATACAAGCGCTTTGCTTTAGAAACCCATCAACTCGAAGAGGTTCCTCCCCTAACACTCCCTGTGATTAAATCAGGCATTAAAATACCCGATAATTTTTATTGTCCCCTCACCGGCAAATTCATGAAAAACCCAACACTCTATTTACTGGATGAAACAAGTGGTTGGTGTCACTACGAACTGGACGCCCTAACAGAACACGTTAAGAAAATTTATTCTGCACCTCTTAAACCCAATACGGGTACAGACAGGTATCCTTGTGCGCCAAGACAATGCGGAGGCCTTCTAGAAGACATACAACACTTTAAAGCGCTTCATCCCGAATTATTTTACGACCCTGTCACCCTTCAAGAACTCGTCATTCCACCCAAAAATAGTCCTGTAGTTACAGTAGCCGGGCCCACTCAACAAACGAGTGTGCCAGAAACAAAAACACCCAGCGAATCAGGTCGTTCGTCACAATTCGGTGTTTTTGGTTCATCCTCGCCAGGAACGGCTGAGCACAATCCACAAGCTGCGTCTGCACCTTCGGCTACCTCTGCACCACCCGCCATTATTCCAACTCCAAAAAAATATCTTTGCGCATACACAAAAAAATTGATGACGAATCCAGTTCACTATCATGTAGATGATCAGATCTATGACGAACAGACATTACTCAATTTTTTATTGGATAAAAAACTTTCTCTCGTAAACGCCAAAATAATTGATCTCAGTAAATTATTCACGCCGCTTCCTAAACTCCGGGAAGAGATAGAAGCGTTTAGAGAAAAAAATCCTTTAAATGCTCCGACACCCACATTGCACGTACGCTCAGGTATGAGCGCCTGAGCGTCATTGCAAATTGCTTCGCCGCACCTGCAATGATGATGGAGTTTGCATCTGTAACAATCGTCACGCTCTAACACTTGAAATCACCTTCTAATCGAGTATAATAGGCAAAATTTTAACCATTTTGATAATAAAGAGAGAAAAAATGTTCCATGCAGACGAGCACAAAGGTGAAACACCCAACGAAACCCTTTCTAAAAACATTATAACTGGCAACGAAAACGCCGTTTTAAAAACAATAGAAACTTCACCGAAGTTATTTTTAGAACCGCTATCAAAACCCTTTCATTGTCTAAAATCTACCGTTTTTGGAGAACAAACCACGCCATTAGGTATATTGATTTGGACGCGTGACCCGATGCTATTCAAAGTATTAGAGAGCTTACGCGAAAAGGGACTTGGAAATGAAGTCGATATTTACTGCAAGTCTTTTATGTTCACCGGTGTGATGGTCTCTATCAACGGTCAAGAAATGCATCAAGAAAGATATTATGATTTTTCACCCCTTAAAAACAATTCGGAAAAAGGAAATGCGCCTGCGGTTCACGATGCGCTGAAGAATGTACCCGGCTGGGTTCCTCAGGCACTGTGTGCTAATAACAGTTGTGATATGATTACGATCTTTTCTTACAGAGAATTCCCTGAAACATTCCGCAAACATCCAAGAAGTGAACAACCTCATTTTACAGAAGACCCCAACAAGACTTCTTGGGAAGATTTTTTGAAAAGCGATGATTATTGCGGCATAAGTGGCAGGCGATGGGGACACAGGTATAAGATAGATCTTCTAAGAAAGGGAGAAACTATGGGGAAAAACACCCTCAGCGTTTTTGACACACTAGACAAAGGCTCTTTTAGCATATACCAGGAATTTGCTGAGAAGACACACAAATTAAAGGTAACTCCTCAATTAACGCTCCCCGTCATGAAATCGGACGTTAAAATACCGAACGATTTTTATTGCACCTTAACAGATCAATTCTTGAAAAAACCCGCATTCTATTCCATGGCACGACAGGGAGCAGCTTGGTTTCATTATGAACTCGACGCTCTAATAGCACTCCTTAAGGAAAAAACAGGTTTATCAAACCTTCCGCCTAAGCCTAGTAATACCCATAATTATTACCCTTTTGAACCAACAGAGCATGAATCCACTCAACAACGGATAAATCTTTTTAAAACCCTCAATCCCGAACTGTTTTATGATCCTATCACAGGAGAAGAGCTATCCATTCCACCCAGAAATATCAAAGCAGTTGCGCCTCAACCTGCTCAACAAACACGTGCACCAGAAACAAAAACACCACAAACCGAATCGGGTTCTTCGCAGCTCGGTGTGTTTGGTTCGCGCTCGGCAGGAGCTGCTACGCCTGTTGCAATAACCCAAGCTGAGAATCCTCCTGCTGAATACAAGACTGAAATTCCAGACAAATATCGTTGTACGTTAACAAAAAAATTGATGACTGCCCCCGTTCAGTACATAGACGGTCACATCTATGAAAAAAGCGCACTAACCGATTGGTTGCTGAAACAAAACCTCTCTCCCGTAGGTGCTAAGATTGAGGTTGCTAATATAAGTAAATTATTAGAACCGCTCCCTGCACTGGAAAAAGAAATACAACAATTTAATAAACAGAACGCTTCCCCTGTTACGACATCCGCAGTGCATGTACACACTCTTGGTAGAAGTCCTTCTTGAAATGCTTCAACACCCACATTGCACTGACGCCCGGGGATCATCTGAGCCGTCATTGCAAATTGCTTCGCTGCACCTGCAATGATGATGGAGTTTGCAACAGCTCAGGCTTGGTTTCTATCATCTCTTGCAGCGTCACAACGGATGTAAAAAAACGATTGCCTAATGGCGCAGGAGAACCGCGTTGTAAAAGACGCTTAACCGTATCCGTATTTGATTTTTCTACGCTACTGACATAGTTGCCAGAAGGGTCATAGCGGTTTGCTAAAAAAGCACAACCAAGAGAATAACCCAACGGAAGCGGAGGATGTTTTTTTAACGCTTGAAAACATTCTATTTCTTCATCAATTTTTTGCTGTGAGGTTTCTATCCCAGCTCCACATGACAGACTTTTTCGTTATAGTCTTGAATACCTTTAAGAAAGAAGCAGGATTTTCATCATTGCAAACGACGATATTCTCTTCAGCCCATGGATCGAATTTTATAAAATCCTGATCTACTTCTTTGCATTTTTTCCCCATATTTATTTTAAACTGGGGAAGAAGGTTAACAAAAAATAATTAAGAAAATCTTAAAAAAAATGGGGTAAAATCCTTTTTCGCCAAAACTTCAATAAAATTATAAAGGAGTGACTATGAACCCCTTGAAAAAATTGTTTTTATTATTCATTTTCTGCAGCATGAGTCCGAGTGCATTTGCTCATATTAAAGCGGGCTGCACGACCTCGTCTCAAACTTTTACTTGCTGCCCCATTTATATTGGAGGCGGAACACATCCCCGGGAACGGTTGTTTAAAGACGGTTGGGTAGGGCTGTGGCAACTGGATGGAGATAATCCTTCGCCAGAGTGTCGGCATGACGAGAACGATCTTGTCATGTTGAACAGTTGCACTTCAGGTACAGTAGTCAACGGTACGCCGACAAATATTGTGCAAGTGTGCGCAGCTAAGAAAGGAGAGGTTAAGTTTTTAGAGTGATGGGTAACAGCTCAGCCCCTTCTAATAGCACGGCCTGTCACCCCGCAAAATTTTTGCCAACCGCCTTCCACAAAAACACGGATGGTTATGCAAAATTTTGCGCGGGGTCTGGTGATACAACAGGTTATCGTCATTGCGAGCGAGAGCGAAGCAACCTAGGCATTATTGTCCCCATGTAAAAAATATACGGATAAATTTTAGATGTTTTGTTTTGCCTTTCTTGCTAAAGAGACAATAGAGCCTAGATTGCTTCGCTCTCGCTCGCAATGACAAATATCTTTTTGAAGTTGGGACCAGAGACCCCGCAAAATTTTTGCCAACTGCCTTCCACAAAAACACAGATGGTTATGCAAAATTTTGTGCGGGGTCTGGTGATACAACGGGTTATCGTCATTGCGAGCGAGAGCGAAGCAATCTAGGCATTATTGTCCCCAT
>Ga0207055_1026_pt2 | contig 41707 bp, 48 predicted proteins | sample Alteio_BWMinCont_57_FD_153293 | JGI IMG/M metagenome (GOLD analysis project Ga0207055, IMG submission 153293) | Enriched cells from forest soil in Barre Woods Harvard Forest LTER site, Petersham, Massachusetts, United States -... | ecosystem: Environmental > Terrestrial > Soil > Temperate forest >...
GCGAAGAATCCGTGGCCACGATCGTCACCGCATTGAGCGCCAATGGCCCATTTTGAACGGTAACTTGGTATGTGTACTGCCATGTGCCCTTGTCGATACGTGTCGCTGCGATCAAGGATTGATTTGAAATCACCGCCTGGCCACGCGCAGCAGACAATCCCGCCAGCGAGATAAAACCCGCGATTGCCAACAGCTGGATCACGGCTGAGCACGAAATGCGTACTGGATTCATAGCCATTTGCTTTTCTTCCTTAGGAGAACTGCAATCATCAGGTAGCTCATCGTGTAGAGAAGGGGAGTAATGAAATCACCAGATGACGGGGCGGCCGCAGCGGCTGGCTGAGTCCGTGTCACTAAGGCTCGTCCTAAGGAGTTGACTTGAATCGCATGCACACTCCCAGCATCTCTTTATGGTTTTCTGGCTCGTTAAGTTACGCTGTTTTGCAGATAGTTGTTAGCGGCCTAAGATCTTTATTTTGCTGTTAGATCGACGGATTCTCGCAGTCGCATTACTTAACGCGTTTTAGTTGCTCGCGACAGGTGGCTAGTTGCGTCCCGCATTGATCTTCGTACACATAGAGCCAGGGTCAGTTTGACCACGCGATCGACCGGGCTTGGCCAAACTGCTCGACCGGATGGGGAATACCCGGCCATCGAAGAAAATCAGCCGATGCAGGGGACGCATCCGGAAGGGACGGGCATTTCAGCGTTGGAGTGTTCTACGAAAGTCGATTGGTGACAATCAAGGGACTGGAGCTGCAGGAGATCAAGTCGAAGGGGACTGTCGTACAGAATTCGGTGGGGCTAGGAAATTTAGTGCATACAGGGAACCAGAATTCCTCGCCGGAGGAGACGGAGGTCATCAGACAAGCGGTGGCCGATATTTTGGGGTCGGCCACGTCGTGGGTGGATCGACTCGGAGAAGAAAAACCCGTTGGACTTGAGGATATTCTGATCATTGCGCCGTACAATGCGCAGGTGTTCGATCTCAAAGATCGGCTACCCGGTGCGCGGATCGGTACCGTCGATAAATTCCAAGGACAGGAGGCGCCGATCGTGATTTATTCCATGACCACCTCGACCAGCGTGGATGCGCCGCGGGGAATGAATTTTCTATATTCCTTGAATCGAATGAATGTCGCGACTTCGCGGGCGAAGTGCTTGAGCATTTTGGCGTGTTCGCCGGCGCTGTTTGAGCCGGAATGTAAGACGCCTGAGCAGATGAAAATGGCGAATGCGTTTTGTCGATACCGTGAACTAGCGACTCGTACACATGAGAAGTACCGGTAGGAGTTCCGAAGGCCTATGGCAACTATTCAAACACTTAATGCCGACAGCTTATCGCAACTACTGGCTCGAACTAAGGAGATTGCGAACAACTGGGCTCCGGGTCCGTCCGATCCCGAAGAGCTGTGGTTTCGTGGGGACGAACAAACCTATCAGTTGCTCCCGTCGCTCTACAGGGGCCATTCCAATAGCTGGGCATACGATGAGGAAAATTTACATGAGAGATTCAAGGTTCGAGGAACTCCGTTTCAACCGACTCGAGTCATAACGGAATGGGACTGGTATTTTCTTGGACAACATTATGGGCTTCCAACGCGACTGCTGGATTGGACGGAGAACATGCTTGTTGCAGCCTATTTTGCTATTGAGAAAAAGATAAATTTCCTGGATCGCACTGACTATGACAAAGCACGGCAATTACCGCCTCAGAGTCCGATTTACGATGATAAATCGCCGGTAATCTGGATTCTAGACGCGGGTTCTCTCAACGCGTTTAGTTGCGGGGAGGATTGCGTGTTGACGTTGGGTGGTCCTCGCTCTGATGTTTATCGCATTAGCGAGCTTGCGCAAAAGAATGATGGCAATCGATACCCGATTGCAATATTGCCAGCGCACACGAATGAACGGCTTGCTGTGCAACAAGGAGTGTTCACCGTGCACGGTAACGAAAGAGCACCGCTAGAGACGATCGTAGCGTTGCCGAGCAGTAATGTTCGCCTAGCGAAGATTGTTATTGATAGGGCCAATATAGCGCAGATTTGGCAAGAACTAGAGTTACTGGGAGTTTCGAAATCCTGGCTTTTCCCTGGCTTAGACTCGATTGCGCAGATGGTCAAGTGGTTTGGACAGTGCCCCGTGTAATGACGAGAATTTACATGTCTGACCCGAGTGATAATACGCCTCGGCCGCCAGCACCGAATAGGAGAGGTGGGGGACCGAAGAAGCCAGCAACACAGGGTAGTAAGCCGGCGCCGGCGCCGCCAAAGACGCGCTAGGAGAAGGCGTCTTTCGCGTCCAGGGGCGCGAAAGAAAGCCGCACTAACTAGGGGGATTGACATGCTAATGCCAGATGAAGACACGTCGACTGGGTACATTGCGAAGAAAAAGGGTGGAGGACCAAAGAAGCGAGCAACAAAGCGCAGCAAGCCGCGACCTTCGAAGGGGCGATAGAAGACATCATATTTGTGCGGGGGTGAGATTCTTTGGGGGCAGACGCCGCTCACGCGGCTCGGCGCTGTCGCGCCAAGATGGCCTCCAGGCTGGGTTGTGGATTGAATAAAAAGATTGTCCGCAAATCGCGCAGGCTATCCAGGAGGCGAGTCGAAGTCACGCCTTTGACTCGCCGGCGTCTGGAACGGCGCCGCGACGAAAGGAGCGGTGACGAGTGAATTTTGACGTCATCGGCGACATCCACGGTCAATACGATAAGTTGGTCGCGCTACTCAAGCACTTGGGGTATTCCGAGAGCACTGGCACTTGGCGGTGCGAGGGTCGCACAGCCATCTTTCTTGGTGATCTCATTGATCGAGGCCCCAAGCAGCTGGCGACCATTGATCTGGTGCGAGGGATGGTAGATGCGGGTTCAGCTCGTTGCATCATGGGCAATCACGAATTCAACGCGATTGCGTGGGTGACTCCGGATCCGGAACGTCCGGGGAAATACTTACGGGATCATCACAAGCCTGGGAATCGGGAGCAGCATCAGGCATTCCTGGACGTGGTAGAGGGGACGCACCTGCAGCGGGAAATCACGGATTGGTTTCGAACGTTGCCGCTGTGGTTAGACGTTGGCGGATTGCGAGTCGTGCATGCGTGCTGGCATCAGGCGTTTATGGATCGGTTGTCGCCGCTGATGGGGCCCAATCAGACCCTAACGAATGAGTTAGTTCTCTTCGGAAGCCAGAAGGGTCACTGGGTTTATGAGGCCATCGAGGCCATTTGCAAAGGACCTGAGGTGGAGTTGCCGGCCGGGATTACTTTCAAAGACAAGGAAGGAAAGATTCGGCATGAAGTGCGCGTGAGGTGGTGGCTGCTGGAGGTCAGGACTTTCCGGGAAGCAGGGATCGTGCCGCCTGGGAATGAACAGATGATTCCGGATATAGCATTGCCCGCGGAGTGGGTGGGACATCCTTATTCTGGCCCGCCTGTGGTGTTCGGGCATTATTGGTTTACTGGGCCACCGAAGGTAATTTCGCCGCAGTTTGCATGTGTTGACTACAGTGCGGCCCGCGACGGGCCGCTCGTGGCGTATCGATGGGATGGAGAGCCGGAGTTGTCATCGGAGAAGTTGGAGTGGGTCGGTCTGCGCTAAGCTGAGTCGTATGATTCATTGGCGCCGCCTCGCGATTGTTGTTGCTCTAGCCCTCTTGGCGTGCGACGAGCACTGTAGCGCGCAATCCGTGCCGGCAGTTCCTAATAAAGCGGCTGCGTCTACTGCTTTCCACATTGCACCTACTCAAGATCCCCGAGAGCTTGAGCGGGCCTTGCTTGCAGACGACCCTCGTGAGGCGGCGCACTTATTTTGGCGGTTTAGCTGCGCCAACTATAGTAATAGTGAGCCGGCGGAGGTCGTCCGGCACGCATGGGAGCTGCGCGACTCGGCCGGCGCAACCGGCGCCACTCGCGATCCGGTGGTACGCACTCTCATGGCCAAATGCCTCGCGGAAGCCTGGCCACGCTTCAGACCGATCGAGCCCGGCGATGCGCCTGTGCTCGCGCAGTTGCGACTCGCGATGGGCGGCGACAATCCTGAGGAGGTGCGAGCGGCGGCGTTTGGTCTGACTCAGTTCGCCACCGCCGAGGATGTCCAAAGCATCGTGGCTGCGGCGGCGCGACAACCTGCGCTGGCGTCACAGATGACTTCTAACCTGCTTCAAATCTGCCGCGTCGATGCGATTGAGGGCATGCGGATAATCCGCGCAAGCGTCACGGATGCACGCCAACGCGGGGAAATTGAAGCGATTGAAGGCCACGAAGCCACGCGGCGGCTCCTGTGCGGATTTGACGCCAATATTGTTGGCAGTGCCGTGTCCCAAGCAGATATCGATGATTTCTGGGTGCCGGGTCGTCCGGGGCCAACACCGAGCGCGAACGACTTAAGAAGCATGCTGCGGTCGACAGACGTTCACGAAGCGCGCGACATGCTGTGGCGGTTGCGCTGCCTTCCGAGTGAGAAGGACAGCTTGGAGCTGATCAACGCAGCCTGGCGGACCCGCAATTCGAGCGCTCGAGATTCTGTGACTCGGGATTTAGATGTTCGTGTGGCCATGGCCACTTGTCTCGCCAATGCCAGCGCCGAATCGCAATCGGCCATCGACCCATCGATCGCTAAGGTGTTACGCGAGGCGGTGGGCAGTTCCGACATGCGCAATTTTGCGGCCGGTGCTGAAGGGTTATCGCGCATCGCGACAGTGGTCGATGTTCGGCTGATTGAGAATGCGGTGAAGGGCCGTGCCCCGACGTTTTCGTCGATTGCCGTCATTTATCTGACTCGAAGCTGTACATCCGGCGCGCAAGGAGCCGTCGCAGAGATTCGAGAGCATACCTCCTCACAACAAGCCCTCCGGGCCATAGATTATCAAATCAGGAGCACCGAACGGGTGCGCGAATTTGTTTGCGCGGCGCGGAAGGGTGGGGGGAAATGAGACGATTACGCGGCTCAGGTTCACTTAAGGCAGCGGAGAGACGCCGGAAGCCGACGGCGCTGTCGCAGAGAGTGTTAGAGCTGCACTCGGCTACTCAGCCGGTTTGAAAGATTGGCCACCCTACCTCGGTGCGCCACTCGCTCTGCTCGGCGGTGTCCTGGGGTCCGACGAGATAGTACTCGCGCAGGGGCCCCTCGATTGCCAGTGCGTGCTGGGTGACGTAGGTTGCCAACGAACCATAAGCAAGATCGATGTTGGCGGGCGAGCCCTCGTGTACGAGGGTCGCGAGCTCAACGGACGGCACAACACGCGGGGCGACTCGACCGATCACTCGTATGGATCCGTCGCAGGGAATGAACATCGTGGCCTCACCACGCGCGTGAGAGAAAAGCGCATTCGAAAAAATGCCGCCGGCGGGTCCTTTCGCAATTATTCTCTGGGCGGATAGCGCGGCATGCAATTCGCCGAGGGCGCCCAAGTACCAGGAGAGTGCATCTTTGACGTCGACGACCTCACTGATTGCGGCGGTCATCACTTGGTCCGCTTTGCGGCGTCCAATATCCGCTGCCGGCGTAGGGTGCTCAAGTAGATTCCGCAGGGAGACGACAGCGATCTGAGTGCGAGACAAATCACTCTCCAGGCGCTTCAAGTGCGCCGCAATCAGATTGTTGCGCGCGTGCACGTTGGGCGCGGAGAGCACCGCGCGGATTTCGGCCAAGGGCATGTCGAGGTCCCGAAAGCGCCTGATGATCTGTGCCACTGGAATCTGTTCCGTGGTGTAGCGGCGATAACCGGTCTTCTGGTCGGTCTGCGCGGGTTCGAGCAGTCCCGTCTCATGGTAGTGACGCAGCGTTTTTACCGTGAGGTGCGTGGCGCGCGAAAAGTCGCCTATTGCGAGCGAGGAGGGCATAGAAGCCAAGTCTGCACTCTCCCCCTACCGGAGAGTCAAGCCTCAAGGACGCTATTGACCCTCCTCCCACCGTAGCACCCAGGCTACGTACCGGGCCACACATTCGGCCTTACTCATCGAGGAGAGTCCCATGACCAAAGAACTCACCGGTATCGTTGCAGAACACATCCGCGCTGTGAATGCCTTTGATACCAACGCCATCCTGGCCACTTTCGCGGCGGACGCCTATGTCAATGACAATCGCCGGGAGATTGCGGGCAGCCGTGCGATCAAGCAGTGGGTGGAGAAAGAGCTGGTCGGAGATCGCGTGACCATGAAGGTCCGCGAGGTCGTCGACCACTATGGGGATACCATCGTGCGCGCGGCTTACGATGGCGAGTACGATAAATCCAAGCTTCCTGCGGGGGAACTGATCCTGTCGAACTACTTCAGTGTCCGAGACGGAAAGATCGTCAGTCTGGCTGTCATCTATAACCAACCTTCGCCGTACTGATAGACTGGCCTGTTACCGGTTTTGTTGACACCTGGTTTAGAGCGATGATGCTAAACGAGGTGGCAAATGAAGAGGCAGAAGTTCAGCCGCGAGTACAAGCTCGAGGCGGTGAAGCAGGTGCGCGAGCAGGGCGTTTCCAGTGCCCAGGTGGCACGGGATTTGGGTATCAGCCCGAACGTAGTGAGCCGTTGGGTACGTGAGTCCGCCGGGGATATCAAGAAGGCCTTTCCGGGTCAGGGTCAGCAGTCGGCCGAGCAAGCAGAGATCGAGCGATTGAAGCGTGAGATCGTTAGGCTTAAGGCCGAAAAGGACATCTTAAAAAAAGCCGCGGCCTACTTCGCGAAAGAATCGGGTTGAGATTCTCTTTCATGGCGAAGCATCGAGGAATTTGGCCGATCGGTTGGATGTGCGAGGCGCTCGATGTCTCGCGGGGTGGATACTACGCGTGGCTGAAGCGTCCACCGAGTGCGCATGAGCGACGTGATGAAGAACTTCAGGTATCGATTGGTCGCAGCTTTCAGGAGAGCGATCGGACCTACGGAGCGCGACGAGTACGCCGCGATCTGCGCGCCTGGGGCGAGATCTGCGGTATCCATCGTGTCGAACGACTGATGAATACCGCAGGCCTGCAGGCACGCCGCAAGCGTCGACGAGTGCCCTTTGATCTGGGAGTAAGACAGGAAGATGCGATTGCGCCGAACGTCTTGGATCGCGACTTTGAGGCAACGGCGCCCAATCAGCGTTGGGTCGCCGACTTCACGTATATCTGGACCGATGAGGGGTGGCTATACGTGGCGGCGGTATTGGATCTTTACTCGCGATTGGTGGTCGGTTGGTCGATGCAATCGCAGATGACCGCGCAGCTGGTCAGCGATGCGATGCTAATGGCGATTTGGCGGCGCCGACCGAGTGTCGATCTGCTGCATCATTCTGACCGCGGCAGCCAATATACGAGCGAGCAATTCCAAGACTTATTGGCCGAGCACGGTATCGTCTGCAGCATGAGTCGATCCGGCAACTGCTGGGACAATGCGGCAATGGAAAGCTTTTTCTCGACGCTCAAGACTGAGCGGACAAGCCGCAAGGTTTACCGATTTCGAGACGAGGCAAGAGCGGATGTGTTCGACTATATCGAGAAGTTCTACAATCCACGACGTCGACACTCAACATTGGATTACCTGAGTCCTGTGCAATTTGAAAAGCTAAGGAGTTCAGGCTAAAGGCGGTGTCATCGGAATTGGTAGCAGGCCAGGGCTGTTGGGTCAGACGCCGCGGCGGCTCGGCGCTATCGCGCCAAGAGGCGGCCCCGCGGGCCGGTGTTATTCGGCGATGCGCCTCACCCTTCGCTTTCGCTCAGGGCCGCCCTTTGGGCGTTCTACGACGCTTCGCGTCGTAGTCAGGGTGGGTGTGGTCCGTGAAGCGGGATTCGAGCGCGAATTGCGACAAGGATGTCGCAACGGATCGAAGTGCGTCTTCGCACGAGATCCGGAAGGCGAGTTAGAGTCACGCCTCTAACTCGCCGGTGTCCAAGACGGCGCCACGAGGTTACGAGTGGCGACGAGACTGGTCAGTGAACCGCCGCCATGGCGGCCATGAGAATCATGCCGGGTTCGACGACCATGTCGATCGCGGCGTGCGCAGCAATTGCGGGGTTGAGACTTCGGTTGCCTATCACGTAGATGATCGCGAACGCGACGCCTAAGACTGTCGATGATGCTGTTGTGCCGACGACGGCCCAGAATTCCGGGTGCCCGGGAAATCCGCTCCATGCCATGCGATTTAGGGCCAGGGCGAACAGGACTGCCGATAGGGTAATTTGCAGGATGACGGGAAGTCCGGCGTCGCGCGCTTGAGTCATACAGAAGCCGCGGAAGATCATCTCGAGACAGATGCCCGCGGAGCCTCCCAGTACTACGCCCAAAGAAATTCGATAGAAGGACCAGTCGGTGAGTAGCTGGGCCGCCTTGCCAAGGGAGGCCAATGCGCTGCCTGCCATGAGGGTGGCCACCAAAATAGCGACAATCCAAGACCGCCGGGTTGCGGGGCGCCTCCAACCGATGTCGCGTAACGCCTGTCCGCGCAGGTGCAGAACGAGAACACAGACCGCGAACATGGTCCAGTTGAGCACAACCCCGGAGAGGGCTTCGACTGCAACGCGCTCGCGCAAGCCGTCAATCTGAAACCGAAAAAGCAGGAAACGGCACGAGATTTCGACGAGGGCGTCGACCGCAATCCAAGCCACAACAAAAACAGCGAGGGCAGTCCAAGGTCCGACGCGGGCATTATCCTTTTGAGCAAGCGTCATGAGCCACATCCTTGCGTGACTTATTGTTTTCCCACTCGCCGATCATAGCGGTATTCTCGGTTGCCCCAGGCAGTTTCCGTGGATTCGTGGGGACGCCCCCGCCGAGGTAATTCTTGAGTGATTGGGCAAGCGGTATACTAGGTGAGCCCGATTCGCAAAGAATGAGGAAGGTCAATGTTTTCCCACATCATGATCGGTACCAATGATCTAGAGCGCGCGAGGGTTTTCTATGACTCTCTTCTGGGTACGCTTGGCGTGCGGCCCGCAAGAGTCGATGGACACAGGATCTTTTATCGAACGCCGAGCGGCGTTTTCTCGGTGACAACACCCATTAATGGCGAGGAAGCAACTTGCGCTAATGGTATGACGATCGGCTTTGCTGCGGCGTCTCCCGCTGAGGCAGATGCTTGGCATGCGGCTGGCCTTGCTGCTGGCGGCACTACGTGTGAAGACCCTCCGGGCGTGCGCGAAGGCAGCACGGGTAAGTTCTATTTGGCCTATCTTCGCGATCTTGACGGGCACAAGATCTGCGCCTTGCACAGACTCTGAACGTTGTACTAAATCGAGGTGCCGTTGGGCGCCGAGCGCGCGCCAGGCTCTAGCCGATGGCTCTCGATGACTGCCACTGCACCAACTGAAGGTGGGAGACGGCCCGCGCTGGCCGGTGCTTGATGCGGCGGCTCGAGTATGCCCCGGAAATCACTAGGTGATCTTCATCCCGAATCGCTGCCAGATCGGCCACCCGGGTATTTGCCAGTTCATCCAAATGAGCATTGCGCGTCCGTCGAGGTTCCCGTCTGGCACGAACCCCACTTTCCCAAATCGACTGTCCTCGCTATCGTTGCGATTATCACCCATGAAGAAGTATTTGCCGGTGGGAACATCGGTCTCGTAATCAGTGGACATCCGATTGCGAGCTAGCATGATCAGATGGTCTCGCTCGCCAATCCGTTCGATCTCAAGATCAGCGCCGGAGAAACCATATCCCCTCGAGTATTCTCCGTCGCGCCTCGATTGAACGCGTGAACCGTTGATGAAAATTTCATTGTTGCGTACAACCACATGATCCCCGGGGAGGCCGATCAAGCGTTTAATGAGGTGAATTGAGGGATCAGAAGGCAATCGGAACACCACTACGTCGCCGCGATGTGGCTGACCCGTCGACAGGAACTTGGTATTGAGTACCGGCAGGCGTAAGCCATAAGAGAATTTGTTGACGAATATGAAATCGCCGTCTACTAAGCCAGGCATCATGGATGCCGATGGGATGCGAAACGGTTCCACTACGAATGAGCGTACACCTAAGACAATCAAAATGACGGGAAAGAGTGAACGAGCATATTGAGTAAGCAGGGGCTCCTTTTTGTTGGACGCGGCTCGCCGTCTTTTGAGAATCGCAGCGTCCACCAGCAGTATCAGGCCGCTCGCCGCAAAGAGCAGCGTGAGAATAAGGGAAAAGTCCATATCAGCGGCTGTGGGCTTGGTGGATATCGGTTCGAGCTGTGTCCGCCTGGGTGATGGATCCAACCCCAAGGGCGATAAGTCCGGCCAAGATCAGAGCATTGATCAGTCGCAAAAGGGCGCTTCCGGGGATTATCCGCGGAAGCATGCGGAAGGCGCGTAGCCGCGCAATTAAAAGCGCTGCGATTACTTGCCGCCAGTACCACGACCGGCTTCGGCCGCCGCGATACATTTCGCGAAGATCGCTTACCAACGATTCGCGCCGATAGGGCGACGCCCAAACCTTAAGAAGCCACACCGCAATTCTTGGTGGTTCACGATTAATCATGAATGCTCGCCCCTCGCCAGCAGCAGTCCGGACGAGAGCTTCAACAGTGTTGCACGTGCATTGGTAGCCTCTTTGAGGCCTTTCGCCGTGGGCTTAAAGTAGGTGCGCGCTTTTCCACCGCGCTCGGCGCTGGGGTCTCCGAGAGAGGAAGCCAGCAGACCTTTCAATTCCAGCCGCTCCAACGCGGCATAGACGCTGGCGAGAGCGACTTCGCGGCCGCTTTTCTCGGAGATTTCGCGGCAAATCTCTACACCATAGGCATCGCTTCCTGGCCGGATAGCTGCGAGGAGAACCATAAGTTCCATTTGCCCCAGATACTCACGTTTTCTCATATCTTCTACAATAGTGAAGATATGAAGATATTGCAAGCATCATGAGAAAACGGTTTGCAAGGACTCTGAATTGCCACACGGATGTGGCAACGGACGAAGTCCGGAAGGCGAGTCGGGCTCGCGCGCCTGACTCGCCGTCGTCCAGCGAGCGCAGGGACGCGCGAACGGCTGGACCAGACGAAGAATAGTTTCTCGTAGACCTTGTGGCGGTAGCGGCCCATCGATGGGATTGTCGCGACGGCACGCGGGGGCGTCTATTCAGTATGGCGGCGCGGCGAACACTGTATGAGGTTGGCGGGTTGTGAGCAGCGAGGGAGTGCATGGTAAGACGCATGCCGGCGAACGCAGGTACAGGGATATATCAGCCGCTCGCAGCGAAGTAGTACAGCGAAGTATTTACGAGACGAGCGGCCCGGCCAGAGGAAGAATGCGTCAAATAGCGATTCGCGTCACCGAAGCGTCGGGGTAATCCTGGCAGATTGGGCATCTTAAAGCCCTTGGAAACAAAGGAATGTCCGGCCAATCACCCCTGAGGATCAAGCCTCTTCGCCTGCCGGGCCAAGGGGTAGACGATGAGATCATTCGCTTGCGCGAAGGCGCGCTAATGGATCATCTCTTCGTCGCCGGGTGCGTCTGTGTACTTGCCTCGATGGAATGGTTCGGGTATCTGACGCACTCAGCACGCCATCCCTGGGTTTTCACGGTTCTTGCCGTGGCTACGGTTGGCTACGTTGCGCCGCGAATTTGGAAGCTTAGGAAGAAGATCAAAGAACTGAAGCTGGGTCGCGACGGAGAGAAGATCGTCGGAGAGCAATTGGAATGCATGCGCGAGCAGGGTGCCCACGTGTTTCACGATGTTCCGGGCGAGGATTTCAATCTCGATCATGTGGTGATTTCGACGCACGGGATTTATGCGATCGAGACGAAGACCCGATCCAAGGCTTCGTCCAAGGCACGAGTTGTAGTCGACGGTGATAGCCTCACGGTGGCGGGGCATACGCCCGATCGAAACCCTATTGAGCAAGTCACCGCGGCAGCTCGGTGGCTGGAAAAGCGATTGCAGGCTTCTACCGGCAAGCGGTTTTTCGTGCGTGGCGTCGTGGTTTTCCCGGGATGGTTTGTCGAGCAAAAAGGCTCCAGAGGGGACGTCTGGGTTTTAGAGCCCAAAGCACTGCCGGCGTTTATAGAGAATGCGCCCGCGATGATCGCTCCTTCTGATGTAGCCCTAACCGCCGATCATTTGTCGCGGTATGTGAGGAGTGAGGCGGAGAAGAGGGCGCAGTAAGCTCGGATGTTTGTCACATGGAAGTGGCAACGGACGAAGTCCGGGAGGCGAGTCGGGCTCGCGCGCCTGACTCGCCGTCGCCGGGCGAACACATGGAAGTGTGAACGGCCCGGCAAGACGGAGAATACCTGTCGCGGATCGGATAAATCCCGGATAGTGTTCAATGAGGCCGCTGCCTCTTGGATACTCATGCATAAACACCTTTTCGTCGCTGTATCGTTCTGTTTCTGGCTGTTATCAGCGCATGCTGCAGACACCCCGGTTGCAGGCGCGCCTCAGAGTCCACGACTTTCGGCCTTATTGGCGTCGCTTGATGATAAGGATCCCACCGCACTGGCGGCTTTCTGGGAAGAGGTGGAAAAAGTGCATACGCCGTTGGTCGAGGAAGTTCCGAACCAACCCCACGATGCGCTTTATACGTTCCTGATTCGGGCTGATCCAGCGGACGATGTACTCAATGTTCGGCTGGGCGCGGATTTTCCGATGCGCACCGAGCACCATACCGATAGCTTTCAGCGTCTCGGGAATAGCAATGTCTGGTACTTAAGTTACGTGTTGCCAAAATCATCGCGGAGCTTCTATCGCATTCGAGTACCCCAGGGCTTGCATCGATCGCCGGCGTCGCCGGCGCGCTTCACGATTGACGGAGTTCTATATGAACACTATTTGGATCCGTTGAATCCCAAGGTCTTTCCCGAGGGGAAGGAGCATGTCGATGCCCCGGGTTCGTACTTCGTTGGATCCGAGGCGCCACCGAACCCGTATCTGGCGGTGCATTCGGATGTTTCGAGCGGGTCCTTGCAGAAGTTCGAGATTGATAGTCACGAGTTGGGCGGCAAACGCATCGTTACGATGTACACGCCCGCGAATTACGCAATCAAAGGGAAACCTCTTCCGTTAATTCTTCAGTTTGACGGGGAGTCATACATTATCGATGCCGCCGCGCCCACCATGCTCAACAATATGATTGCCCAAAAAGCGATTCCGCCGGTAGTCGTCGCGTTTCTGCATTCGCAGGGAACGCGGAACGAGGATCTTCAGCCGAATGCGAAATTCGAGCAATTCATCGGTACTGAATTGGTGCCCTGGATACGAGAGCGATATCGCATCAGTAAAGATCCGAAGGTTAACGCGGTGGCCGGCGCCAGTTTTGGTGGATTGGCCGCCGCCTACACCGCCTTTGTGCATCCCGAAATCTTCGGCAATGTCCTTTCGCAGTCGGGGTCGTTTTGGTGGTCTCCCACCTATCTGCAGGATGTCTCACCAAGCCCTAACACCGGCTGGATGGTCAAGCAGTTTGCGGAATCGGCTCCCAGGCCATTGCGGTTCTATATGTCGGTGGGTGTGTGGGAGAGCGCTGGCATGCTGTCCGGCAATCGAATATTGCGATCTGTACTCACGGGTAAGGGAAATGAGGTCACTTACAGCGAAGTCGTTTCTGGCCACAATTTTGCGAATTTTCAGCAGTCCTTTCCGGACGGATTGATTGCGTTGCTTGGGAAGATGGCTCACTAGCCCTAGCCGCCATATCTAGCGCGGCCGGGGCCCTTGAGAGTGCCGGATCGCGACAGGCCTTAGTTGCCATCCTGTCCGGCATACAGGAACATGCGGGTAACTCAAGAAGAGCCCGTGCCATGGATGAAGCCGGCCAGCCAGGAATCCTTCAGAGCGCGCAGGCGCCCGAACAGCTGCGCCGTGTGTTCATTAGTTATGCGTCGCACGATGCAGTCCTGGCACAAAAAGTTTGCTCCGCCCTGGAGACTACCGGTTTTCCCTGCTGGATCGCACCTCGGGACGTGGTTCCAGGCACTCTCTATGCCGATGGCATTGTCGGAGCCATCGACGAGTCGAGGGTCCTGGTCCTCATTCTCTCCAAAGAGGCAGTTGCCTCCGCTCACGTGGGTAAGGAGCTCGAGCGGGCGACGTCTAAACGGCACCCGATCATCGCGCTTAGGTTAGATATCTCGCCGCTTACTCGGGCTTTTGAATATTTCTTGAATGAGTCGCAATGGATCGAGGTGGGTGCGGAAGGCACGGACGGCGCGATCGCGAAACTCGTCGAAGCCGTCGGGCGGCATCTCGCACCGGGATCCGAGGCTTCATCACCCCAAGCTTCTTCCGCGCCGGTGCACAAGGCTGCCATGTCACGACGAGTCTGGGTCATAGCTGGCGCCTTTGTGCTCCTTGCCTTGGGTGCGGCGTATATCTTGGTCCACAAGGCATGGCTCTCAAAACACGAAACGGCCGCTGTTGTTAGCGACAACTCGATTGCGGTTCTGCCATTCGTGGACATGAGCGAAAAAAAGGATCAAGAATATTTCGCAGACGGGATGGCGGAGGAAATTTTAGATCTTTTGGTGAAGATTCCGGGACTCAAAATCATCGGACGCACTTCATCCTTTCAGTTCAAGGGCCAGACGCAAGATCTGCGCACTATTGGCGAGAAACTCGGGGTCCACTACGTGCTAGAAGGCAGCGTCAGAAAATCGGGTGATCGACTGCGAGTCACCGCGCAATTGATCAACAGCAGAGATGGGACGCATCTCTGGTCGCAGACTTATGACCGGAACTTAAGTGATGTCCTGAAGATGCAAGACGAGATCGCGGTCAAGGTCGCGCGTGCGTTGCAAGTCGAGGTGGGAACCCGTGACTATTTCGTTTCACGTCCAGCGCTGCGCAACCCGGAAGCCTACACGTTGTATCTCAAGGCCTCGCATGCCTCGGATCGGTACGAGCAGGAGGGCTGGGAGCAAGCCATGAGCGCCGCTCAACGGGCGCTCGAGCTCGACCCAACGTTCGCGGAAGCTGCAGGCGGGGTCGCTGGATTCTACGAGTACGGGGGACTGGTTGGATACTTGCCGAGCGCCGTCGCCTTTGAGAAGGTCCGGCACTTCGCAGAACTCGCGGTCAAGCTAGACCCGAATGACGCAGAAGCGTACGCGCTACTCGGTGACCTTCATAACATCTACGACTGGGATTGGGCGGCGGCCGATCGAGAAACTAAACGCGCACTTGACCTTGCCCCGAACGACCCTTCCATCTTGGGATCGGCGGCGGCCCATTCCTTGACACAAGGCCGTGTGGACGAGGCACTGAAGTTCGCGAACTCAGTTGTGGATTTAGACCCGCTGGACCCCGGCGGTTACTTTTGGCTCAGCCTAGTGCAGTTACAGCGCGGGCGGCTGGTCGAGGCGGAAGCGGCTGTACGTCGCACTCTTGAGCTCACGCCCACGTACACCTTTGGGCCATATATCCTCGGCGTCGTACTGCTCGCACGTAATCAACCTCAAGCGGCGTTAACGGCATTTTTGAAAGAGCCAAGCGATGGGGCCCGCATTGGCGGATCAGCGTTAGCCTATTACGCTCTGGGGCGCAAGCGCGATTCCGATGCAGCACTCGCGCTTAGAATCAAAGATTACGGCAACTTCCCCATCGGCATCGCGAAGATCTATGCATTTCGCGGCGAGTCAGACCAGGCGCTTAAATGGCTGGACCGCGCCTATGCGGAGAAAGATTCTCTTCTCTACACCGTGAAGTTCTCGATGGAGTTCAAGAAACTGGAAGGCGACCCGCGCTACAAGGCGTTCTTGAAGAAGATGAATTTGCCTGAGTAGCGATGCCGTGGATGCATGGATTATTGCGCATGATAAAGGTTATCATGCGCAAGTGTGGGACTCTGCGCTCGAGGCCAATCAATCGCTATTTCGCATTGTGTCCGCTCATTGTCCGGCGAGAAATCTCGAGATTTTCGACGCCTCTGCTCGATCATTGAGTAGTGTCTCGACGAGCGGTCGGCGCGACGCTCCGATCAGCGCCTTTCTGAACAGTGCTTTAATTTGCGGGCTGCCTTCTCCGGCGGCAGGACCGTTGGGATCGACGACGAATAACTCTAGGCCACGCTCGGCCGCTAGTATGAGTGCATCGTTGATGTGAGGATCGCGAAAACTGTATCCGATCACCAGCAGCCGAACGTCGCGGCTAAGCCAATCGCTGAAGCGTTCCGAGTACCAACGCAGAATATCGAACTGGCGAAGCGATTGGGCTTTGTCGCCACCGATGATAAGAATTGGACTAACACCTTTAGTCGCGTACCACTGCGATGAGCCATGCAGCTTGAAGATCGGCTGCAGCCCGGGATCCTCGCTCGCAGGACGCTCGTTCTCTGCAACTGGCTCCCACTCGTACTCAGACCAGAACTCGACGCCATTGCTTTGTCGGATCTTCCGCGCTTGGCGCATGCCCGGGAGGATAGCGCCGCGCCACCGGCCGCCGGCACTGACGTTCTGAGAGAGCACTCGCGTGTAAAGCCGCTCAAGAAGCATATCCTGGTTGAGCGTGAAGAGAGCACCAAAATGGGACAGAAAGTCGATAATCCGCGGGTGAAATTCGAAGTGACTGTCGTACGCAACATTCATCGTATCGAACATCCGGGACACGGCAGCCTGGAGAGCACCGGCCTGGGAGCGGAGCGGGACATTGCTGTCCATGTACTCAACTCCGGCATCATTCGCCGGAGGATGTCGCAACGATTCCTGTAGGTGCGCAAGAGCATCTTCAAATCCTCCCGGTGGAGGGTAATGCCACAGGAGTTCACGAAGACCAGAGTCGGCACGAACTTCTGGAGTTCCGATCAGGAACTCGAAAGCTTCATTCGCGAGCCAGCCCCCCCCAATTGCGGCTGAAGCCGGCACCGAGTAGAGCGATCGTTGGCATTAGTCTTTCCGGAACCCTTTAGGTGTTCAGTAGCTCACTTTGAACGTCGGCGAATCCTCCGGCTTCATTTTGCGCCGATCGTAGATTCGTGTCGTCGCAATGTTCGCATGCCCTAACCACTCTTGAACCTCCGCAATGTCAGCTTCATGGTCGAGCGCATTGGTAGCCGCAGTCGCGCGGAGCGCATGTGCGCCAATCCGTCTCAAATCTCCCCGATACTGGTCGGGGAGCGCACTGAACCGACGGCCGCTAAGCGGCCCGTCGCGGCTTGCGGTAGGCTGCAACGGTGACGATTTAACCCTGGCGCGGATGCGGCGTGGAGGTACTGGCTTTTGGATCAACCTGCAAAACGTTCTCCGACCGGACTCGCGGCAGCAGGCATCGCCTCGACTTTGATTTCGATCCCGTTCAAGGATCATCAGCTATTCCTAGGCGCAATCTTCGGCACCGTACTCGTCGTGTACTTCGCGTTGTTCGAAGGCTTTCGTACTCCCGTCAGATTTATCGCATTTATATTTTGGTGCAGCGCCTCTTACCCGCTGTCGATACTGGCCGTGATGTTCAACGGCCTAACTGCGTCGGCAAGTCTTGATATCACTCTTGCTCAGTTTTTTGTAGGCGGTGGCGTAGGCGCTTTCGTCGTTCTGCTCCCGGGAATGTTGCTATTTGGACCTGCGGAAATGCGCGGGGACGCCTTGGGCCTCGCGTTCTTTGGTGCACTTGGCGGCGGTATTCTGGGTTTGCTCGGAGGAGAGTTGGATCGTGCGATCGGACTGCCCAGAAGCGGCGACTTCGGCGCTTCAGTGTTTTTGGTCTGGCAGTCAGGTGTCGCTCTTATACTTGGCGTGCTGCTGAAATGGGGTCGGAAAAGATACGTTTCAGCGTCACAAACGCTAGGCGCGCGCTATTGAGGTGCCCGTCAACGAGAAGCATATTGCGCATGATAAAGGAGGTTATCAGTCGCAAGCGGGTCTCATTGCATTTGCCGTGGACCTTCAGCTGGCGCACGCCGTAGCACGGTCAGGTTGCAGGCAGTTATTGGGAAAACATCGGACTGCTGACTAAAACGATTTGGCCATTGGCAGCCAGCAGCGCAAAAGAAGTGGGGGTCATTTGGAACAGTCGATAAGCCCAGCCGTTTACCCCCTGTAGGCCGGCAACTACAACTGTGGTGTATGTCGTTAGGTCAAATGACTCGATTGCATCTCCACATGCGCTGTTCACGGGAGCCACTAAGCAGGCAGCAACATAGGCGCGGTTGTGCGGCTGATCGACAACCACAGGACCAATGCCGTAATTGGCACCCGAAGAAGTTGCCAGTGGCAGTGACCCTACAATGTCTTGTGTACTTGGATTGAGCACGGCGCCTGTTTCCGAGTAGAGCAAGCCACCGGCAAATACAAAGGTCATTCCGGTCTGGCCAGGGTTCAGTGTCACAAACCAGCTTCCCGGGATAACGTTTGTCTGTGTCAAACCGCTCGCACCGACCGAGTAACTGTAGATTCCGCCGCTGCCCTGTGAGTTGTCCTGCGCAAATGCGGTATTCGCGTTGGCTCCCCAGGCGATATATCCCCCCGTAACAAGGGAGCTGCGCGGCACGTTATCGTCGTAAATCTCGCTGGAGCTACCAAATCCGACTGCTATGGTGTGGGGCGCGCCTGGTGCCACTGCAATGTTACCGGGAGATCCGAGTCCCCAACTCGCATTACTGACGGTGATGTCCAACACCATTGACGGCAGCTTATATCTTGCAAAGGAACCCGCCTCGCCGACGTACAAATATTGAGCATCATCGGAAATGGCCAGGGCCGACGGACTCGTAGCAGTCGGAGTAGCTGACATCACCACACCGCTGACTGGGTTTATGACTTCAATTGTGGCTGGATTAGCGGAGGCAGTGCTTGGTACGGATGCGTACAAGACATTGTGAATGGAATCCCAAACCATGTCCGCGGCTTGCGTCGGCAATATTGTCGTCGTCGGTGTCACGAGCGTGTAATTCTGGCCTGGGGGAATTACGCCCACGGGTGTGTCAGTCCCGCCCGGTGCGATCAGGGGACCATACAGGACTATGAGTTCCCCGAGTGACGTCACCAAGGCCAGGCCGTCAGTTCCCCAACGAATAATATGCGTGAGTATTCCACCTACGCCAAAACCGCTGCCGCTCGCGATTGTGGTGCTGCCAATCAGCGTCGTTGCGCTTAGGCTATACGCGGAAACTGTCAGGCTGGCATCAGCGTTTCGCGTCGCGTAGAAGACTCTATTGTTGGATTGATCAGCGATGCCGATATCCGCCGTGCCTTGATAAGTGGCAATCGGTTGGAGTGTGCCTGCATCAAGAACAGAGCCGCTGTTGTCGTATATTCGCCCGGCGGAATACGAAATGATATCGGGGTACCTCCCTAGAAGGGATCCAGAAAGCCTCCCAGGAGCAAACCCACCTCCACCTGTTGCGATGGTGCCGACCTGGGTTCCCTGTCCGGCGTTGTACCCTGAATAGAGCGTCGTTGCGTCTGCTCCCCAAGCCAGGGAATTTGCGTTCACCGTTGTTGCAAGCGTGTAGGGGCGAGAGATCGCATCATCGAACACCAGCGTTTGACCCAAACCTCCGAGGAGAGATCCGGCCGCGACTGCACGGGCAACGCCAAAAGTGTGCGGTGTTCCTGGCGCTACTACAATTTGGAGCGCGAATAGCGGCGCGGCGCCAGAGACGGGAGCAAGGGAACGCAGGTCCAAATCTGATGGAATTCTTATATCCAAGGTTAGCTGGGGCAGCAGGATGCGCTGAATCGCATCGGAGCCCGTCAACCCAACATACAGGAATTGCCCATCGTCGGACATTGCCAATGACGTCGGCTCACTCCCGGCGAATATATGGTTAGTTATCGTCCCGGTCTCCGGATCAAATGCGACAACTGCGTTGGGGAAAGTTGGACCCGCTGAACCAATGGCCAGGTACATCACCTGACGTTGCGAGTCCCAGACGGCGTCGTTCACTGCGTCGGCGGATACTTGATAGGCAAGCCCGGGAGCGGGTGGAGGTTGAGTTACAGTGACGCTAACGGTTGCCGGCGGCGACGTATTAGAGGCGCTTGAACAAGACAACACATAACTTGAACTTTGAGTGAGCGGGCCGACCGACTGCGCTCCCGATGGAGCCTTGAATCCCGACCATGCACCACTTGCCGTACAGCCCGTTGCGTTGGTTGCGGACCAAGACAACGTCACAGATCCGCCGGATGCTATTGTCGTCTGATCAGATTGGAATGATACGGTGACCACAGCCGGAGGCGGCGGTGCAGGCGAACCGCCTCCGCCACCACCACCACCACCGCACCCTGAAATCTCAACAACTGAAAGGCACCCAAGACAAACTAGTCCCCATCCATTTTTTGGCGGTCGACGCACGGATAGATCTCCATCCCTGAATAGAAAATTTTCTTATTTGTTAGGGGTGGGATCTTTGCAACCGCAAGGTTCTTTAGTTATTGCGTTTGCTCCACCCGATCACCGCAAAATTACTACATTGCGGAGGGCATTGTGACGGTTTTTCCAATCGTCGTTTTAATTTGTCATAAACTTAGCCCGCGCGCGGAGAACCCAGGACAACGAATCGTCGTCGGCTCAATAAATCGAACTAAAGGTCATCAACGCGCAAATTCGCAAGACCCCCAAGAAAGCCAGGCGAATCACTAAGGGATTGCCCTACGCGGTCCTGACTCAGAAATCGTAACAAGTGTTCGCTCGAGCGGCATGCGCGAGACTCCAGCTTTTTAATAGCTGACTTTAAACGTTGGCGAGTCCTCCGGCTTCATTTTGCGCCTATCGTAGATCCGGGTCGTAGCGATGTTGGCGTGTCCCAGCCACTCCTGGACCTTGGCGATGTCGGCATCGTGATCGAGCGCGTTGGTGGCGGCGGTGGCGCGCAGCGCGTGCGCGCCGATCTTTAAGCCCAGGGCTAAGGCATAGCGGCGCACGAGCTTGTAGACGCCATCTGGCGTGATTGTGTTGTCGAGCTCGCCGGTGCGGTTATTGCTGACGGGGCGAAATAGGGCGCCCTCGGTGTCGGCGGCGTGGCGGGCTTCGTCCAGGTAGTCGTTCAAGAGCTCCTGGGTGCCGGCGTGCAGTGGGATGTAGCGGGTCTTGTTGCCTTTGCCGTGTACGCGCAGATGCGGGACTCCGCGGCGTGGATGGATATCCTTGATCTTCAGGCGACAGAGTTCTTCTCGCCGCAGGCCGTGATAGAGCAGGGTAGCGAGTAGGGCACGGTCGCGGAGGCCTTTCAGGCTCTTGTCGCCCGGCAGCTGCATCAGCTGCCGGGCTTCCTTGTCGGCGATCGCCGGGGTCTTGCCCTCGTAGCTGTCGACCTTGGGGCGCTTCACGCCTTTGACAGGGTTCGTCGGCACCGCGTTCTGGTCGGTCAGGAACTCATATAAAGAGGAAAGTGCGGAGAGCTTGCGCCGGATGGATCCTGGGGCGAGCTTTCGGCTGTCCAAATCCTTGCGCCAGGCGATGACGTGGGCCCGGGTGATGAGCCGGAGCTCGATCGGCGTCCGGATGCCGGCAAAGGTCATGAACTCTTTGAGGTCGTTGCGATACGCGCGTCGCGTGTGAGGGTTGTCGATGTTGGCAAACCACTCCGTTTCCGGTGGCACATCCTCAAGCTGGGAGAATTCTGAGGAAGTTAGCGCCCTTCGGGGCAGCGTAATGGGCTTGGGAGTGAGGTTTTTTGAGGGGGCGACCTTATTCATGTACCTCTCGGAGCGCATCTATTCGATCTACGACACCGTAGCGATCGTATGTCCAGCTAAATTGCGATGCATGGGCCACTTGGATGCCCAGGGCAACCCGCTTCGATGGCAATGTCATCTTCGATGCGGCAAAAACGGTTTGCTTGACCCCATTGTCGATGACCGGATCACCGATCGAGGACCAAAGCTCGCAATAACGCACGCAAAAATCTTCGAGCTTTACGCCGGCAAGCAGAACTAGATCGGGCTTCACAATTTCGATCATTTCCCGCAGAAAGGGAACCGCCTCGGCTTTCGCTTGCTGAATATCTATCTTGGTGACCTTCGAGGATCGGCGAAATGCCATGTTGGTCTTTACGACCCGCGCCCGCACCGACTCTCGATCTCCACCGACTAGGGGAACCAGCAGCTTCAGCACGTTGTTCTCTCGCCAAGTACAGTCGAGGAGATCATTCTCATCGTTCTCGTAGTAGCTTGCGGAGGCAGCACCGATCCCCGCGCCGTCCTTGTGGTGGACGCCGTCAGGTAACATGTTGGAGGGCTCGCCGCCGGGATTGATCCCGAGAACGAGAATCTCCGCGCGACGCAGGGGCCCGTAGAAGATTTTGTACTGCGAACGATCGAGGAGTCCGCTGGCGCTTCGGTAGCGGTTCTCGAGGTCCTCCATGACCTTAATTAGCGGTTTATTCACCCCCCTATCCTATCTTGATAAAATATATTATCAAGATAGAAAACACCGTCGCGAACCGGTACGTAACGAAAGCACACGGTGGGTTCGGTGAGGGTCTATTCGAAATCCCGCGGCAATTCTGCTGGTGGGCGTCGGATGTCCTACAAACAAGCCTTTATGGTCGGGGGCGACTGGCAAGCGCACTTTGCACCGCCACGGATATTGGATCTGCACCGTCAGATAGCAGGATTAGAACTTCCTCACAAACAAGTCATTAGTACGCAATACGCAACGACGCAAGACCAGAGCACGACGTTAAGAACGATCTCAGAAACTCCAAGCGGCTCATTGAACTGCAATGCCAATTCAGGAGATTTCACAAATCGACCAAACATCTTGCCCACAATTATGAACGTTGCGATGCCCGCCGCAATAAGGCTAAGGCAAATAATCAAGGCTGCATTTTGCCGAGATAGAATAGTTGGGCTAATACGCCGGCAAATCACTACAAGTGTCGCGATTAGCGCGACGGCGGGGGCAGCGAGAGGAACTGAAATCCGGTACCGGGCATCGGTAAATGCTGATTCGGCGTTCGTAAGCCACGGCCGTTTTAGACTAGTCGCATAAAACCGTAGAAACATGGCTTCTATGAGTCCGCATCTGGAGCGCAGGCCAACGATCATATTGCGCATTATTTAAAGAGGCGGCTCAAGATACAAATCCAGGCGTTGGTTTGCTGTAGTTGAGCCATATATGCTGCCTCCTGTGTTTTTGCTAGCGCTTGGGTACCTCCAAAGCGGTTGTATCCGAGTGACAGAGCCGTTCCCGCCGGACCAAATTCTGCCGTCAAAGCTTCCCCCATTAGCCCGTCAAATGCAGCATACCCTTTCGTCAGGTCATCGGGTTGCTGGCTGACGCCATACAGAGTCAGCGCGCGACCGAACAACGAGAAACCGGTAGCGATTCTGCCAAAGGCCTGCGCGTCTCGTGCTACCGAAGAAGATTGGTTGGCCTGATTCAGATAACCCTGTTGACCAGCTTGAAATGCAGCTGCATTAAGGTTCGCTGCATCAGCAATGTAACCGGGCGTTTCGTTCAGTATTGCGCCTGAGTCCGCAGTAGAGGGTTTCAGCGACGGGCATGGATTCTGCATCTGACTTTGCCACAGTTCCGCTATCGTTGGCGGTGCAATGGCTACAGGCGCAGGTACCTCGACTACTGGAATCGGCGGAGGTGCAAATTCAGGTAATGGCACATTCAAGGTCTCAGCCGGAACGCATGCAGTGGTAACGGTAGCGCTCTCGATTGGTAAATTGTCGTCGATCCACGTTTCGTTATTGGGGCCTGCATTAGTTACTGGAACCGCCGATGGCCCGCCACAAAAAAACCCGCTCGGATCAATGTAGGTAAGCGGATTGTTTAGTACGTAGGTATACCGATTGTAATTCTGTGTATCGCCCATGTCTTGAGTGAAGGGATCCGGCGAAAGAAACCGCCCCGTGAAAGAATCTTCCACACGCCCATTCATGTGATTCAGGCCCATGGAGCCCAGCACCGTCTGAAAGGTGTAACCCTGGCGCGTGATGTTGTTCATGTTGGTGAGTTCCGTGCTCGTCGGGGTGCCGGTCCATGTGCTCGCTTCTCGGCGATTGCCAAATGCGGTGAAGCTCTCATTGACCAAGGCTGCCCCAGATGAGTCCGTCACAATCGTGGAAATACTGTTTTGCTGATCAACGAGCAGAGACTTTTGAATGGCCCCGTAACTGCTCGTTCTGCTGAGTTGCATAACTGGTCTGCCGCCAGCATAAACGTAGTTGCGACAATCGGTCCCCGACGACGTGTGGACAACGTCAAGAAGCGGTGTCACATAATAAGTAGTTTCGATGCCGGCACTGCCGGTGTAGACCATGCGCCAGCGCTGACGATCGGGACCGTAATCAAAAGTCGCAGACTCAGTCGAGGTACCTACCCCACTTGGGTAATTGTAGCTCGTCCAGCTGATCGCTGAACCGTTGCGCGAAGTCACGTTGCCGTTTGCATCATAGGCCTATTCAGGGACTGCGACAGGGTATGGGGCAGCGTTTTATAGGGCGTTGGGCCTTATAAAACGAGAGGCGAGTCGGGCTCGCGCGCCTGACTCGCCGTCGTCTGAAACGGCGCCGCGAGGTAACGAGCGGTGACGAAATCTCTTAGAGCGGCCTTCCCAGGCGCTTTTCGATCTGCTTCTTTTCCCAGTTGGGTCCTAAGAAATTGATGACTTCGAACACGTTGAGGCCGTGCACCACTAAACCTATGCCCCAACCAATCGAACCCCAGAGAATTAAAGGATGCTTGAATCCAAAAAAGACCCCAAAAATGGCAACGAAAAAGAGATACATGAAGACGTGGGTGTAAAACTCCTTGACGCCCTTTACGTATTGAATCGCGCTTTCCTCATCAGCGGTGATTGGGGATGCATTCGGCATGGGATTTTCTCCAGGTTTGAACAGTGAACGATCAACCTCGAAGACTGCCGCCAATGAATTCATCGATTCGAGACTGCCAGGTTGGCCACGTTCCAAGCGTTGTATGCTTCGAACGCTCAAGCCGGTCAGTTGTGCGAGGTGCTCCTGCGTCCAGCCCCGCTGCAGTCTCAATTTACGAACGATCATGGGTGCGCCTTGGTTGAGTGGCCCGATAGTGGATCGGAAATCGGCATTCGTACACGCCAAAGACCTGACAGTCGCCCGACAACCTGACGAATAAAGCGATTCTACGTCGGCCGACGCTATCTACAACGCAGAAACCGAGGGCCACCAAAGGTTTGGGCCGCCGTTACTGCGAAATCATTCCGATCGTCCCCAGCCATGTCTCCACCAACCGCGGCCATTGCGCGACGGGCAACTTGCTCGGCCGCAGGCCGAAGCCGTGACCGCCTTGCGCGTACAGGTGCATTTCTGCGGGGACGCCGGCTTTCTGTAGCGCGACATAGTAGGCCAGAGACTCCTCCACGGTATCCACGGGGTCGTCCTCGGCTTGGAGTAGGAAGGTGGGGGGCGAGTCGGCGCGTAAGGTGATGTCCGGACGGAGGCTCAAAGCCGTCTGGTCGCGCGTGGCGCGGTCCTCGTCCTCGTGCGCCCACAGGTGGCCGGGGTAGAGGGCAATGGCGAAGTCGGGGCGGCAGCTGAGCTTGTCGGCGGCATCCACCGGCGCGTATGACCGCTCGGCAAAATGCGTACTGACCGCGGCCACCAAGTGTCCGCCCGCGGAAAAACCGATCACGCCGACTTTGTGCGGATTGACATACCACTCCGCCGCGTGCTGCCGAACCAGCCCCAGCGTGCGCTGCGCGTCCTGCAGCGCTGTCTGCACCTTCGGGTAGACGCGCCGTTTGTTCTCCTCATCCCACCAGGGACCCGAACCGGGCACGCGATACTTGAGCAACACGCAGGTGATGCCGCGTGAGGTTAGCCAGTCACAGATTTCCGTGCCCTCCAAATCCATGGCCAGAAACTGGTAGCCCCCACCGGGAAACACCACTACGGCCACACCAGTGTTGTGGCCCACGGCCGCATAGACCGTCATCGTTGGCTGGCTGACATCGTTAGCCCTAGGCCACCAATCGCGTCCTGGAGGCGGACCCACAGACTCCGGCTTCGGGTTGGGTATCGCATCGGGCACCGCGCCGGGCCAGATCGGCACCTGAGAATGCCCGGGTGATGGCTGCCACGTGTCCGCATGCGCGCTTTCGCAGCTAAGCGCAATCACAACACAGAGAGCAAAGGTCAAAGGCTTCATAACAAGTGTTTCTTTCAGCGTTGCAGATAGGCTATAGCAGCGTGAAGCTCGTCTCTAGGGGAATACTCACTTGTCGATTAAGGTCTTTAATCGTGATTCGAACGATCCATTTGCCGAGCGGGTCATCCTTCTCGCCAACGAAACCCACTATCTGCTTGGTTAGATATAAGGTTCGCTCGGATCCAAGAGGCTTGCCCTTGAGACACTCTATATCGGACTGATGCGTAACAACGTGATTCGGCCTTTCGATCTCAAAGTCGCAGGTGACGTTGACATCACCTTGATTAGACCGAGTCGGATTGGCGACAAAGGCGAGAATAAATACGTGCTTACCGAGAGTCACCGTGCTGGCTTGGGCAAATGCTGGAATGGTCTCACTGGGGGTATCCCATTTAGCCTCCCAGTCCTCGTCGGAAGTGACGAGTAACCAGGCGCCCACGCCATTGACGGTTTTTTGAGAAGGTGTGTCCGGGATGGCCTTACCGTGACTGTCCTTCCAGAACCATGTTTGCGAAATAGCAGGTGTGGCAATGGCCAGAAGCAACAGCGCTAGGAGTCTTTGCAGCATAGTTATTCGCTCATCCTCAAATCTGGGCCAGTCGCGGCGAATCCGGGCACCGATTGTTGACTTTGAGTTCATGCCCTGGAGCGGAGCCCGAGGAGGCTCAGCAAAATTGTTTTTGTCACCCTCCAGATCTTCCGCAGCATGTGAACTTCCTTGTATTGTTGTGCGGTTATGTCGATCGTAGCACTCTTTCAGAAGTTCCTTGTCTACCGAGGCGCAGCATAGCCCTGCGACCGGCACCGCGAGGTTATGAGCGGTGCCAAAACGCCTGCTAGCGATCGACGAGATTAGATTTTGGCCGCCCGTGACTTGTTGACTATGTATCCCCCGCCCGCGATCAAGAGCGCGGCTGCCACAAAAAGAGCCGCCAGGACAACAGTTTCGAAGTGGGTCAAATATACGAGCCCGCCGTGCTAGTTAAACGCGAAGGTTAGTCCAAGCTCTGGTTGAGGCTTGGTGGGGCGAACTCCCATCAAATACGCGGCGAGTACTATTCTTGCCACGAAGCAGCCGATGCCCGCCGCCAGAACAAATATTCCGAAGACCATTGACTTCAACACGGGTGCCTTTTGGTTGTCGCGTTACCGAGAAATGCTCTCGTCGGTGGACACTTAATGAATCAGGGGTTCTTGTATGTGGGGCGCTTACTGGCCTGATGCACGAAACCTGCAATGAGGAGGGCCAGTGCAGCGAACATAAACCCATCTTGGAAATACATGTTCGCGGTGTCTTGGGTGTGCTGATGATTCTGATGTACTTGACCGAGAATAAAGTCGAGATCGCGTGGTGCGAGACACTGAAGTGATTCCAATTTCTCCTCTACACGTTCATAACCAATGGCAGCCGACAGAAAGATGGAGTGATATCGCCATGAGTAAAAGAATGAGACAACAGCTAGCAGCGCTGCCAAAAGCGCTGGAACTAGCAGCAGATAGTACTGGGATCGCTTCATTTGTCTCCATCATTGATCGAAACCGGCTGGTTACGCGTGATTTGTATCACGCAACGGTATTCGCACATTGAGGCGGCTCGCCCATGCGCCACTGTCGGGCGCAGACGATTTGTCCCGTGACATCAAGTTTCGACGGTCCCCGCCGATCCATATTGATTGGGCAACACGACTGACAACCCATTAGCGCGGATATATTTGGCCTTAACGTAGATGGAAAATGGTCAAGATGATTCCAGTCAGGTCGATTGTTCTGGCATTCAGCGTTTTTGGCCTCGGCATGCACCTATTGTTGACGGTGAGCCTAGTCCTGTTTGGTTATTTCGACCTTTTTAACTTGCATGGTTTGGCGCATTCGTCGAGACATATGGTTGAAAGTGCCATATCGCTAAGCAAAACCACGCCCGAGCCCGTACTCGGTGCGATTGGCATGAGCTTGCATGATACTGACTTAGAGGTGAATAGCGTCCTCGCAGTCGTCAAGTGGTCTGCCCGAACGAGTATCGTGTCGTTGTTGGCTTTTGCCGTGTTGTTTGCCTACTCCTTCTGGCCCACACGTCGCGTCCCGCAAGGCGAGTCGGTGTCAGGCCCGTGATTGGCGAAAGAGTAGTCGGCGAAATTGGCAGACGCCGGATGGTAAACTCAAAGGACAATGAATCAAGTAGTGTCTGTATTAATCGTGATAGCCGCCGCCGCAGTCGGGTACCGGCTGGTTCGAGACGGTCGCCAAGCGCGCAAAACAGGCGTCGCGCGCATCATATTTCAGTGGCCTGGTGATTTTGATCGTGAGACACACCCCACTCAATTCCGGTTTTGTGTATCACTCGCGACTGTCGTCGGATGCGCACTATTGATCGGAGCGGTCTTGGGCATGCTCGGATTTTGCCTTCAACTGATACATAAAAGTTAGTCTAATAATCCGCTATTCGCACGATCGGCTAGGTTGCTGAAATCGAGAACGTGAGCGGACCCGCTAGGACTGTGCAATCTATGGAGGCGAGTCGGGCTCGCGCGCCTGACTCGCCGGCCTCCAAACCGGCGCCGCGAGGTAACGAGCGGCGACGAAAAACAGGCAATCCCCCCCTCCTCCGTCTCGATCGAAAATGATGTGCGAGAATGCGCTATGGAGAACCTACGGCGCTTCTTTGTCGGGTCGGATGATAAGCTACGGTTCATCTGGCGTGCGGTGATCTATTGGACAATTGCGGCGTATGTGCTGCCGCCCCTGTTTACCCCGCTCATCATTCGTGCGGCGGCGTTGCTGAACCTCAGGGACGCGCTCACCGCACCCAGTCTGGCAATCAGTGAGATTGAGATTTTCGTCATCGCGCTGATTACGACGGCCTTGCTCGCGCGATACGAGCGACGGCGCGTGGACAGCTACGGCCTTCCTATCAGTCAGGCGTTTGGCGCAAAGACTGCGGAAGGGGCTCTGGTGGGCCTTGCGATGACCGGCAGTGTTGCTGCAGGCATGTATCTTCTGGGTGGTATGCAAGTGCATGGTTTCGCAATCAGTGGACAAGCATTGATCGTTTCGGCACTCGGCTGGTTGGGTGCCAACATCATTGTTGGCGTGGCCGAAGAATCGATGTATCGGGGATATTTCTTGCAAACGCTGTGGCGGAGTATCGGCTTCTGGCCGGCGTCGATTGTCATCGCGCTACTCTTCACGGCCGATCACTACTTCTACAAGCCCGGCGAGAACATTTGGGATGTCATTTCCTTGATGTCGTTAAGCCTCTTCACTTGCTACTCCGTGCTTCGCACCGGGACGCTGTGGTTTGCGGCCGGATTTCACGCGGCCTTCGACTACATGCAGTTTTTTGTGATCGGGACGCCTAATGGGGAGCAAATCCCCGAAGGGCGGCTGCTGGATGTCACCTTCCAAGGGCCCGCCTGGCTTACGGGTGGTGTCCTGGGTACCGAGGCAAGTTGGCTGATGTATCCGGCGATTGCGCTTGGGTGGCTCTACGTCTGGTGGCGTTTCCGCGAGCATCGAGAGAGTAAAGCTCATAAGTGATAGTCTGTCCGCCATCGATTTTAGGACGAGTCGTTGGGTTGGCCTCATGTTGAATGCACATAGCGCGAAATCCGGCGATGCGGGGTCGCAGAGCGCGAAGCCCTTCTGGGTCGATTTGTTCAATCCCACGGCAGATGAGATTGCGCGGGTGGCAGCGGAGTCCGGAATTCAAGTTCCTCCGCGGGAATCCTTGCAGGAAATTGAGACTTCCAGCCGCTTGAGAGCCGATGGCCAGGTGCTGTATCTCAGCATGCCGCTCGCTCTGCAGGATGCACCGCTCGGATTCATTCTCTCGCCGCAGGTGTTGGTTACCGTACGTTATTCCGAGGTTTACGCGTTTGCTCCGGTACAGACATGTGTGACAAAGGGTCTGTACACCGGCAGCGCTGCCGTGTTCGCCGCACTGATCGATGGCATAGTGGATTTTGACGCCGACAGGCTGGAGAAGTTGAGCAGTGATCTGGCCGCTGTCTCGGCGCGGGCGTTCAGTCCGCAGAGTACCTCCCGCCGCGGCAGTAAACACGCCTCGGGCGCGCTGCGCGAAAGCCTCAATGCAGTGGGGACGGCAGGAGATCAACTGTCACGCATTCGCGAGAGTCTGTTGGGCCTGCAGCGGATAATCGGGTTTGTGTTGAAAATGGCTGCCGATTGGTTATCGGCGGAGCAGAAAACTCACTTGAGCACAGCGCAACAGGACCTTACCTCGTTGGTTGACTTCGAGGCGCATTTGTCGGGTAAGACGCAATTTCTGTTGGACGCGATTCTTGGGTTTATCAATACCGAGCAGAACGACATCTTCAAGGTGCTCACCATCGTATCGGTGGTGGGAATTCCTCCGACGCTCATCGCGAGCATGTACGGCATGAACTTTCGCAACATGCCGGAGCTTTCGTGGCGCTTCGGATATCCTTACGGACTTACGCTGATTGCGCTCAGTATCTTGCTGCCGATCCTGTGGTTTAAGCGGCGGGGGTGGTGGTAGACGGACGGACCCCCTAGTCACAATTCGGAACGCCGTAAAGCCATTGCGCTGCGCAGAGCGTCGTCAGACCATGAATTTGGATGGACTCCTTTGTCACACTCCGGACCGCCGTGAAGCCATCCTTGGCGGCTGCGGGGAAAACGTCCTGTTTTCCACGCTCCGTCCTATGACAAAGGAGTCCATCCCATTCCAGAGCGAGCGTCGCATGCGCCGAGCTCATGATTTCCACGCTCCGTCATGTGACGGGGGAGTCCGTCCTAACCATAGTGATCGACGTTGTCGACGCGGCGCCGCTGGTTGCACGCGACGAACCCGTGTTTTGCACGCCCCGAAACAGGTAGGTGCGATCTGACGCACATTTGTAAGAGATTAGAAACGTCGATCCCGCTGGCTAGGTCATATTTAATTGCATCCTCCTCCACTCCGGCGATCGCCGACTCGACGCGCGTGCGTCAATGCGCAATAGTATGAGGATGACACCATGCAACTGGCACGCGGTGCTATTCGCCATTGTCTTACTCGCCGCAACCGGACCAGCCATTGCGCAACATCAGGTTTACCCCGCTCCGGAACAAGCTGCGGCGGATTTGGCGGAGGCGCTGAAGGCTGCAGTTGCACAGCACCGGCGCGTGCTACTCGATTTTGGTGGCGACTGGTGCACGGATTGTCTGGTTCTGGATTCGTATTTTAACGATTCAGCGAATAAGCCGATTTTGGATATGAATTTTGTCCTGGTGCACATCAACGTCGGTCACCTGGACCAAAACTTGAAAATCGCCGAGCGCTATCAGGTGCCCTTAAACAAGGGCGTGCCTGCGCTTGCGGTGTTAAGCGCGCGCGGTAAATTACTGTACAGTCAAAGAAGCGGGGAATTCGAACCCATGCGTCACATGGAGTCGAGCGTGGTCACCAAATTCCTCATGCAGTGGACGATACCGAAGATCGATCATTAGTGGCTCAAGACTCAGAAGGGTGTTGGTCACATGGTGTCTCGCAGGACGCCGTGGATTCATTGCGCTGCGCAGTCCATGCTCCGCGCAAGCCCGGGGTGACCATCCATGGTCACCCGTTCGACGCATGCGTCTCACCCCTGGAGGCTGCGGGCAAACCGTCCCTGGTTTGCACGCCCTGCGAGACACAATGTGACCAATCCCCACCTGCGTAAGTGCCGCACGGTCGCCCTTGGCATCGTTCACACGCCATTCATCCAGCGCCGGTACCCTAGCTCATCTGTGAGATTGGCGCGAACAGTCAGCCACGCTTTCCGGTGTACTTTTTTCGACGTAACTTTGTTGTCGTTGGTTGCGTCCCAATCGAGCGCGCGTTTGAATTCCCTTTCCGATGTCGCTCTGTCTGTCTGTTTGGGATCAGCAACCGCTTGCCCTACCGCTTGGTGCAGGGAGCCAAAAAGGGCGGGCGCGCCATCAGGTGAGAGATTGGGGTTTACAGCCAGGTAGAATCGATAGCGCAACTCACCGACGTAGTACCAGAAGAGTGCGCGCTCTTTATCGCCTTCGTGGGCAAGTCGGCCCGAGTACACGTAGTACGCCATCGGATGAGCGGACGGCAGCGCCTTTTCCACCTCTGACGGGGGCAATTCAAGAATCTGCTGCGGTTCGAGTGCAACGCCGTTCGTCACTAGTCCAAACAATAAAGCGAGACTTAAGAACAACGCTCGCATACGTACCTTATTGGACGGTGTCAACGTCGAGCCCTTTTTCCTTGAGAAGATACTTCACCTTGGTGAGCCATTCATACAGTGGCGTGCCGGGTTCCGCTCGACTTTGCTGAAGCACCCGCACCAATGCGTTACCTCCTCTTCTTGGAGTGGAAAATGTGGGATCGGCGCCAGCCTGCAACATGTCGTAAACCATTTCGAATCGCTGATTCGCGGCTGCATTGAAGAGCGCCGGGTAACCTTGATGATCAAAGGTGTTGGGGTCTGCACCGACGGCGAGAAGCGCCTTGGCATTGTCGGGGTGGACCGGGACTATGGCGTTCATGAGGGGCGTGTGCTTGTTTATCGGATTTTGATAGTTGGGATTGCCGCCGTGGGCTAGGATTTCTTTAAGGAACCATGGGTCGTCTTCCATGGCGGCGATGGTGACGCAGGAGTTGCCGTCGGGCGCGTACACCAGATTTGGGTCCGCGCCATTGTTAAGCAACCACGACACGCCCTCCTTCGACTCATGCCCCACTGCCCAAATCAGTGCGGTCATGCCGCCAACACCCTGAAAATTGACATTAGCGCCGCGACGCACCGACGCTTCCATGTCCGCAGTGCGGCCAGCAGCTGCCGCGGTGGCTAACGCGAGTTGATCTCGTGGCTTGAAAAACTCGTCCGCGTTCTTGGCGTTGGCAACGTCTAATGAAAGAAGAAGAAAGCTTAAGGCACATAGCCGTTTTAGGCGACGAAGTAGTGTCATACTACTCACGTGCCTCAGTTCACAAAAGTAAGGGCCAGCCACCTTGAGAGCAGCCAGGCGTTGATCTGCGGGCATGAACTACTCCAAGCGCTGTAGACCGATTTCGGCGCGTCCGATTTTAATCGTCGCGGTTGGATGGCGCTCGTCGGGTCGGCCTTTTAATAGCGCGCCCCGGGGAACAAAGGCGACGTCAAGATCCTTAAGTGATCCGGCGGCCTTGGTCGCCGCTTGCAGGGCGCCAGTGATTTTGTAGGTGAATGAGAGTAGACGGTCGCCTTGAGCTGTTTTCGGGAGACGGCGTTCGTGGCTTTTCATTTGCTCGTCAATGTCGCGGATGCCGCCGCCGAAGAGGGCGAGATTGCCGACATAGAAGGGGCTTTCAAATTTGGGTGTCTCGCCCTTCGGAATGCCTAAGTAGACCTCGTAGTAGATATTGGGTTGGTGGTCGGCTTCGACCTGCGACAATTTAAGCACCACGGAGGACCCGGCTTTCATGCGTGCGAGTGGACTGTTGCGCAGGTGTGCACGCAGAGGCTGCGTGTTCACCTCTATCGTTTTAGTTTCAAAAACAGCTGGCAGCTCGATCGGTCCCGGCCAGACTTCGTACCAGGGAATGTAGGCATAGTACGGAACGCGTATTCTTCGGTTGAGGCAATATTCCTTTACTTGAGCGGGCTCGCCTTCGTAGACGTAACCGAGTTGGTCCTGAGCTCGTAAAATCTCACAGCCGGTAATGGTCACCTGCTTTTTATTCTCGTCGAAAAACGTAAACGGGGCCGTCGTCCAACTCGCGTCACTGAAAGGGTCCTGTCTGCCATTTTTTAAGGTGAGCCAAGAGTTCCAGAGGCGATCAACATTAGAGTGGTGCAAGAAAAAAATAGGGTCCTGCGCGGCGGTCAGATGATATCCCATGAGGCCGCCGACGGCCGTATGCACCGTGTCGTGCATATTGTATTCCAGTTGATAGTAGAAACTCCCGAAATCGATGTCACCGAACGGCATGGCAGTTGATACTGCGGAGTCCCAGAGTGATGCTGAACCGTCGTTCCACCCCGGATTTCGATCGAAAATGTAGAGCGGATTGGAGGCGTCCGCCGGAGTCCAAAAGGCGCTCGGAAGCGTTCGTTCCGACGTCGACTGATAATTCCAGAACGGCAACGCCCAGTTCGCATCACCGGACATTTTGCGAATGATTCTCTCAAAATAGTAGAGGTACATTCGGTGCCATGAGAGGAAGAATACAGTGTAATGCTCGCAAGCATTCCAAGTGGCTTGCTCCTCGGCCGTGATCGATGGTGACTTGGTGCCATGGATGGCGGCTTGATACTGCCAACCCAACGGATTGGTTGGGTCCGTGGTGTCCAACTGTCGCATCGCTGCGACCGCGGCGGCGTAAGAAGTCAGGGTGGTATCGGATGCGCTCAATTTGCCGACATCTTTGCGGACAAAGGAACCTAACGCGTGGGCCCTCCGGGGCTGTAGGACTGAAAGTCCAAAAAGGGCACTGGTCGCCATGCTGGTTTTCTGTAAGAAATATCGGCGAGTCAATGTATTCTGGTTCATGGGGGTCTCCCGATTTATTTTGATGGTTGGCGCATTCACGGACTCTAGCGGAACGCTAAAGGCGACTTAGGCAATTCGTAATTGCACCCTCTTCCACTCCGGTTGCGACGCGAGTTTCAAGAATCCTTGCAGGTCCGGCAGTTGCTCAATCTCCGAAGCAAGAACTGCCGACTCGGTAACATGATGCTGGGCAATGGACTTGGTGGAAAGGAACTCGCCAGGTCTATTCGATTTGGTCACTTGCTCCCGCACAATCTCGCGCTCGCCGATGAGACTCGAGGCAAATCGGGCAGTGCCGCCGCCCTCGGATGCGGAGCACCTTAATATAAGAGTGTTGCCGCAGTTCTCGACAATCGTCTGCGCCTCTGCATGCCCGTAGGAGCCGGAGACTTGGGCAATGGACTGGAATCCTAAGACGCAGCGGCCGCCGAATTTTCTTAAGCGTGCGAGTGCGTCCTTCAAGCCGTCGATGGGGCCTAGGGCGTCGAGTTCGTCGATGGCGAACCAGAGGTGTTGGTCGTCGCTCTTGCCTTGGCTCATGGTTTCGTAGATGGCGAGCCGCATCCAGGTGCTGATGATGCTGCGCAGGCTGGCGATCTCGTTGGCGTGGTAAGGAAGGAAGAGGACGCCCTCCCCGGTCCGGATCCAGGAGCGGACGGAGAGAGAGTCGCGGGAAGACTGCATCGCGATGGGTTCGAGCGCGGCTAGATGCGTGTTGGCGACCGCGCGCACGGCACCGAAGAATTTGCCGTTGTCTTGGGCGAGGTACGGGCCGGCGGGGGTGTCGCCTAAAAGATCGCGGAGGTCGTCGATGGGGGTCGAGGAAATGAGGCGGTAGAGTTCGGCGACGTCGTCGTGCTTCACGCGGTGCAGCTGGCGGAGCACTGAGGTTAGAAATACCCGGGCGTAGCCGCGCCAGGGGCGCTCAGTGCCGTCGGTGTCGGGTATTAAAGAGAGGGCGAGCTGGTCGGCATCATAAAGAGTGGTCATTTCACCGAACAGATTCCAGCGCGCGGCGCGTGCGTTGAAGGGATTTAGGATCACATCGCCGCGGTTGGGGTCGTAGAAGTGTTGTAGATAGCTGCCGTCGGGGTCGGCGATCACGGCGCGGTCGCCGCGATCTAACGCGCCGGCGAGCAGCTCGCGGATAGCGGTGGATTTGCCGGTGCCGGTGGTGCCGATCATTTTGAAGTGTTTGGTTTCATCGCCCTCGGAGACGGGAAGGCCGGCAAGGGTTAAGCCTTTTGGCTTAAGAATCTTGTAAGAGAACTTCTGGCCGGTGTCTTCCAGGATCGTGCCGCGTTTGTGGTTTTTGTTGTCGGGGAGTCGGGCGAAGAGCTTGCCGGCAAGGCCGGAAAAAATGGCGATGAAGGCTAACCCCAGATAAGGGAGCAGATTCGATGCGATGGCCGTATTCTCAAGCGGGCCGGCCATCGCGGTCCACAACAGCACCCCGACGATAAGGACGGGGATGGCAATGAACGGGAAAAGCGCCAAGCGATTGAGTGGAGCGCGGCCGACGAGGAGTCCAATCAATACTGCTGCTGCGGACACGGCGTAGCCGATCAGAAGGCCGTTGGTGCCGTTAGTCCAGTTCATAACGGCGCACGCGCAGCGCTATCGTAGATGGTCGGGATCAGATCATAGGTTTCGGACCGCCGTGAACCCATTGCGCTGCGCAGTCCATGCTCCGCGCAAGCCCAGGGCATACATCCTTGTATGCCCGTTCGACGTATACGTCTCACCCCTGGGGGCTGCGAGAAAAACTTCCTGTTTTTCACGCTCCGAAACCTATGATCTGACCCCACCTCCCACCGTAACGCCAGCGCAGTGCGGCGGCGGTACGCATGGGCGACGCGGGTCGTTCGTGGATTATGGGTACAGGCTCGGCGACTTCCATGTTGGCTCCGTAGTGCCCTCGGCGAGTAGGGTCGCTCGCCTCAGTCATCGCGTCAATACAGACTTTCGGCGTATTGGTTGTGTTCCGTGCGACTACGTGGCGGCAATTCGGCCTAGTGTAATGCCGGTCTCGTGCACGACTGCCCGGCTTGGTGTGCGCGTGAGCCCAAGGCAGGCTTTCGGAGCGTGCAAAACAGGGATGTTTTGCCCGCAGCTTCCAGGGACGGATTTACAGCGGTCCGGAACGTGCCTTGGGCTCACGCACACCCTGATTCGTACTTCGTTGCGAGCGACCGATACAAGGTCAATTAAGTCTGCTACTTGGGCGCGAGGGGACACAGTCCAGTGATCGGTCCGAAGGCTTCCTCGCCGTTCATGACCTTGACGACCTTGTAGTAGTCCCAGGGGTATTTGGATTCCTGCGGGGTTTTGACCTGCATGACGTACAAGTCGTGGATCATCAGGCCGTCGGAGCGGATGTACCCGCCCTTAACAAACATGTCGTTGATCTTCGTTTTTTTCAGTTCCGTCATCACCTTGTCGCCATCCGTGGTACCCGCGGCCTTGACGGCGTTGAGGTAGGTCATCGTGGCTGAGTAGGTCCCTGCCTGCACCATCGTGGGCGGCTTATTCATCCTCTGAAAATAGCGCTTGGCAAAAGCGCGCGATTCGTCGTTCAAGTCCCAGTACCAGGCAGTCGTGAGGTAAGACCCCTGCGCCACCTCCAAACCAACAGAGTGAACGTTGTTGATGAATACCATGAGGCCCACCGGCTTCATCGTCTTGGTGAGCCCGAATTCATTGGCCGCCTTTAAGGAATTAATGAGGTCCGTGCCGGCGTTAGCTAACCCAAGCACCTGCGCGCCGGAGGATTGCGCCTGCAGCACGAACGAGGAGAAATCCGAGGTCTGAAGCGGCACGCGCACGCTACCCAAATTCCTGCCGCCGTTGGCTTCGACCACCTTGGAGGCGGCGCCCTGCAGCTGGGTGCCGAAGGCGTAGTCGGCGGTGAGATAAAACCAGGACTTGCCGCCGTTTTTCACAACCGTGGCTGCGGTACCGTTGGCCAGCGCAGTGGTGTTGTAGACGTAGTGGACGGTGTATGCGGTGCAGTCCTCGTTCGTCAGCGACGCGCCGCCTGCGCCCGTGATAAAGAGGGGCACTTTCTTCGCAGGTATGACCTTGGATATAGCAATGGCAGCGCCGGTATTGGTTCCGCCGAACAGCATATTCAGGCCATTCTGGTCGGCCCATTCGCGGGCTTTGGATGTGGCAATGTCGGGTTTGTTCTGGTGGTCCGCGTATAACACTACGATTTTTCTTCCCAGCACCGTTCCGCCAAAGTCCGCGATGGCCATATTGATGGCTTCCACTCCGCCCATGCCGAGGTTGTCGGAGACGACCCCCGACATGTCATCGACGTCGCCGATTACGACGTCGGGTCCTGCGGCGAGCGCTGCACCTGGGCCAACGATCGCGAGTGTCGCAGTCAGGCCAATCCCCAATGCACTAAGTTTCATGGTCTTCTCCCTGAGTTAGCTCAGCCACGTTCTTAAGCAGTGTGCGCTTGACGGCGAGCGTGGTCAAAAAATGACCAGGAAAAGGCAAGCGATTGATTTGAAATTACGAATCGATGACAAGGAACCGGTTTTGCACAGGGTTATGCACTGCGCTGGAGGATAAGTAAAAGGCAAGCGAATTATTTTCCGAATAAAAGTAGAAATGCGGACAGGCGCGGTCTATTTCGATTTCTTTGCCCGCGGCTTCGTCGTCGCAAGTCGGCGTGGGCGCTGCTTTGCGGACACGGACTTGATTATCAGTCGATGGCGGCCATCGGCGGGTAGCGGAGTTTTCGCCCTTTGCAGTGCGGCGGCAATGAGCGCCCGGACTTCCGGGCGCTCGAGCGTCGCGGCGGACACATCACGCCGTCCGTGGCTAGCCAACCCAGTCCGCACTTCCGTGTGCTGCCGTTCGGCCGGTTCAACGCGACATTTGGTCGCGTAGAAAAACCTCCGTCCTCACCCGCTGCCGCGAAGCAACCCCTTGGGATCGGGAAGGCCGGCGCCCTGCAAGAAGCAGAGGCTCAAGCCCTTGGCCTGGGCGGCCAGGGAGAATATGGCATCGCGAGGCCTTTCGTTGGGCCCGTAGCCGATGACGAAGAAATTATAGTTGTCGTACACGAGCTCGAGCGCCTTGGGGATGCGTTTGCGCATTTTCGATCGGGCTCCGCGAATTCGCGTCGCCATTTCCTGTGTAAACTTTGCGATGAAGCCTGCGAGCTGTCGTTCGGGTGTGGGGGTTTTCACAGAAATTGATCCTCCGCATAGAGGACAATTATAACCGGCGGTAATTCAGCGGTACGGTGTGGAAGTTAGTAGCAGATTGCGACAGGGATGTCGCAACGGATTATTCGGCGATGCGCCTCATTTCGCTGCGCAATCCGTGCTGCGCTCAAGCCCCGGGGCGTACATCTCTGTACGCCCGCGCGACGCTTCGCGTCGTCGTCGAAGGGCATGGAGCCGAAGAATCCGGGAGGCGAACTGGGTGAGCGCGGCTCCCAACGCGTTGACTGAATGTCAGCGCGTCCGCTGCGAACGCCCGCGCGAAAGCAAGGGCCGGACCGCTGGTGCATACAAAGAGGGTCGATTGCGGCGCGCCTCTGGTTCGCCGTCGCCGGGCGAGGCTGAGGTCGGATGAGTTTCCGACGCGACTCACTGTCGCGTCGGACCGGCCGAAGGACGGCACATGGATGTGCCGGCTGGGTCAACTAGCCACGGACGGCGTGGTGTCGCCCGAATGGCCCGGCCATCGAAGAAGCGGCATCGTGTGGATGCGGCGCTAGCCCATTCGATGAGTGCGCGTTGAAGCGAACACTTCGCGGAACCAAACCGATCAAGAGCCGTGGCGCAGCTCGCCGACCCTTAAGTCGATCAAATATCTGACCAGCAGGAAGTCCGCGATCGGAGTATTTCCGCGAGATTCACGGGCGCCTGAATTTTGCGAATAGTTGCTTGCCAGCGCTCGGCGTGGCCCGTGCAGAGCTTGCCGATCACCTCGGTCGAAGCTTTCCAGCTATGGATCAGCCCGTTGACGCCATTCGTTATCAGGACGTCGCCGCGATGCAGGTGTTGCAGGGTCTTGTAAAACACGTCGTTCATAATCAAAAGTGTAGTGCGCTTCAACAAGACGCAGCAATTGTCTGTGTATTAAGACAACCGCGCTGTCAGACCAAGTCCCATCCTAATATAGGACTTTGCCTTTGCCTGATCGCGTTTTGGGTAAGCAGCGGAGAGTTGACGGTGGCCGCTAAGTCACGTGCTGACGCGCCGTGGGTGGGCCAGAGCCTTGAGAAACCCAAGACAAACGGCGCCAGCAGAAACAGCATAAAGAGCGCGGCACCGCCCTGTGAGAACCGCCATGATCGTCGCTTGATTTTCATTGGCGCATGAAGGTGAGATAGGCAAGAACAGCCAATATCGCAACGATGAGCGCGTGAAAGGCGAAGTGAAGTGTATCGGGCCTTATGCCGTTTCGTTCAGGCAAAAACGCGTGCGTACCCGCGAAGCGAATGCTATAGCGCTTCGCGCGCTCCGGATCAGGAGTGCCTAGATAGGGAATCCACCACGCCCGAAGAATGCCATACGCGCACACTAGGTACGTACCCCATAACCACCACAGTAGCCAGTTCGGGTACTCGACCGACGCGAAAAGGATGCTCGCGACAAGTGCTGCAGCGAATGGCATTGTGCTGACCGCCGTGGTGAATACCAATCTGTTGGTCGTGTCTACGGCACGCAGGCCGGCCAGATTGTTCAGCTTCCCCAGGGGGACCCAGTCGTGGAACGCCAGAAAGACCACTACCATAACTTGGCCAATGATTAGCGCGTACTGCATTGGGTGCTCTAACTGGGTTTAACTGTCGGGCCCATGACGGATAACCTAGCAGCGGACGGACAACAAGGTCAAAATGTAATCAAGATCATGGGCGCATGCTGACTGGTAGGCTTACTCCATCTTCCTTAAGATAGGTTCATCGAAGCTGATGCCGCAAGTCGGGCAGTTACTTTCAGGTTTCTTCCGCATTAAGCTGGCGCCGGCGCGTCCGAGCGGAGATAGGCAGCGCGGACAGCGGGTCGATGCAGCAACCGCAACTGCCACGAGCATCCCCGCGGCGGTCGCAATTAGTCCAAGGAGAATTGCGGCCCACGTGCTTACGGAAAATCGAGTCATGACGGCAATGCCGACCAGGACGATTGCCAACATTAAGAAGATCTGCACCTGAGTCGCGCGCTGGTGCACGTATTTGCGAATGGTCAAGGGTTTCGCGGCTGTGTTCGGCGACGCGCCGTCCGCTGGAGTTACGGGTTGATCAAAGCTGGCCTCGCAGTGGGGGCAGTGGTCGGTTTGCTCCATTGCCGCTCCCAAGCCCACATTCTCATGGCAGCGCGGGCACTTGATGTGCATCAGGCGCCAGAAAGTAAACGCCACCGCGAGCGGCAAGACGATCGAGACGGTCAAGTTCATATCGAGCTTGATCAAGAATGTCGAGACAAGGGCGGCGGCGATCAACGTCGTTAGCAGTAACACGATAAAAAGGACCCAGGTCAAGCGCACGCGCCGTTTGATGTAGTCGCGGATGGTCATCACAAAGCAGTATATCGCCAAGCAAACTAGAGGGACGGGCTCCCTAGTCACATTCCGGACGGCCGTGAAGGCGTGGATCGTCACTTGTAGTCCGGGACGCCGTAGATCCATTGCGCTTCGCTTTCCTTGCTCCGCGCAAGCCCGGTGTGGCCATCCATGGCCACCCGTTCGGCGTATACGCCTCACCCATGGAGGCTGCGGGCAAACCTTCCGTGGTTTGCACGCCCCGGACAACAAGCATGCGATCCACGGTGGGTGCGGAATGCGGCTCCGTCATGTGACTAGGGAGTCCGTCCTTCAGCGGTCGAGGTATGCGACAAGCCTCTGCCTTGCGCACTCCGCGAAATACAGTCTGACCGACCCCCTCAGAGTTTTGCGTGGGTTGTCACTCGCCTTTTCGCCGGGCCACATCGCGCACACCTGGCGAGCTTGCGTATCTTCAGCTATCCGACTATCGTCACCTATAGCTGCCAGCATGTAGTGGCGCCGTCCAGCGACTCAATGTTTGAGGTTTTGAGTCATGAAGCGCGCGGCAAGTTTTCTGATAGCACTTATTGTCGCAGGGTGTGCAACGCCCCATTCGGGTCTGAATCCGAGTCCCGATAGTCCTGCGGTCATTTACGCTATCCCTCAAAGCCAAGCTTTTACGATCGCGCACAAAGCGATTCTGTCGGCGGCAAAGCGCTGTGGAGCCGACTACCTG
>Ga0207055_1017_pt1 | contig 41430 bp, 32 predicted proteins | sample Alteio_BWMinCont_57_FD_153293 | JGI IMG/M metagenome (GOLD analysis project Ga0207055, IMG submission 153293) | Enriched cells from forest soil in Barre Woods Harvard Forest LTER site, Petersham, Massachusetts, United States -... | ecosystem: Environmental > Terrestrial > Soil > Temperate forest >...
AAGGCCGCGCGCTATTTCGACGGTACGAGAGGCTACGTTGTCGACAGCGGGTCTAGATATCGTCATAGTTCAGCCCCTTTTTTTTTCCAAAAAAGGCGGAACACCTGAGAACAAGGCTGGGCTAAAACCCGGGCCGGACGAAGGATAGGAAGGAGTTGCGAGATGGCTTATGACGTTGGGCAGTTGCTGGAGATGACCGGGGCGCAGCTAGATGAGCTTTTTGGCAGTAGTCCGGCGGGAGATATTCCGAACGGACCGGCCAAGGGCACGGCGATCATTGCCCCGGGGACGAAGTTCAGCGGGGAGATCGCGGAGCTTATCAACGTGTTTGGGTGGCAGGGGAAAACATTTGATGCCGCACGCGGGGTGTTGCGCAATCGGATTTTGGCGATTGGGCTGAATGCCATTGTGGCTACGGTGTACAAGGGGCCGAGTTGGCTGGACCAGAAGGAATGCATCGTTCTGGACTATTCGGAGACGTCGCTGGTGGCGCACTGGATTCGGGATGAGATCCGGCTGATTGGTCTGGGGTTTTACCTGGGACGGGTGTATTGGGACAAAACGGCGCTGATTCATTTTGCGCTGGAGTTTGCAGGGCAGTGAATGGCCGGGGCCAGCGAGGGTGCTAAGTGCAGGAGGGCACGTCGTGTCGAAGAAAGTCGGGCAGGTTCGTTTAACAATTTTGTTGGTGCTTTTTGTCGCGATTGCCGCACTGGTGACCGCGTACGTCCTGCACTGGTATGCGCAGCCGCGTGCCGGACACGTGAAGGACGAGGCGCTGCTGGCGGGGCGCGATGCGGCGAGCTTTGTGGCATCGGATGTGGACTATTTCCATGACATGGACGGCGGGATCGATCTGAAGGCACTGGCGCCGGATAACGATAAGTCGGCGCTGATCCGCGGGCGCAATACGTGGATCGTTTGGACGGCGGGGGACGACCGGCTGTGGAACACCCTGATTTATCGCAGCGCGGGGGCGCTGGATTTTTTGAAGGTGCTCTCGACGCATTCCGAGCTCGAAAAGATTGACCCGAATTTCCGACACGATAGACGCTGGGAGTATCTGGGACTAGTGAACGATCCGTGCTTTGAAGAGGCCCAGGGACCGGATCCGGAGCGCTGGGGTTTGTGGCTGGATAAGCGGCGCGCGGGATGCGCGCCGGACCCTTTTGAAGATGAGTCGAAATATCCCGGAGTGAAGATTGGTTCGCGCGGGACGAAGCTGAACGGCAGGGATTTCCCGGTGGGTTCTTATTACGGGTACGAAACCGGAATTGTGGGAATGCGACTCTTTCCGAATCCGGATTTCGACGCCGAGGCCGCACAACATTGGGATCCCGTTCGCTATTACACGGACAAAAGCTACTACGAGGATAAGAAGCTGGTGCGGCCGTATCGCGTGGGAATGTCATGCGGGTTCTGCCATGTGGGACCGAATCCGCTGAAGCCGCCGAAGGATCCCGATAATCCTCAATGGGAAAATCTGAGCTCGAACGTGGGAGCGCAATATTTTTGGATTGACAGGATTTTTTACTGGAAGGGCGAGCAGGACAATTTCGTGTGGCAGCTTTTCCATACTTCGCGGCCGGGGTCGCTGGATACTTCGCTGGTCTCGACGGACAGCATTAACAATCCGCGGACGATGAATGCGGTGTACATGCTTAAGGAGCGGCTGGAACATGTGACGCGGTGGGGCAAAGAGACGTTGGCGGGAGGGCAGCGAAACAACAAACAATTCAACGACTACATTCCGGTGGACAACAACGGAGCGGGCAACCAGACGGAGAAGCAAAAAGAAGAGCAGAAGTTAGACACGTATTATCATCCGCCGGACACGGTGTGGACGCCGCGGGTGCTGAAGGATGGCTCAGACTCGGTGGGGGCACTGGGCGCGCTGAATCGGGTATATCTGAACATTGGAACGTTCAGCGAAGAGTGGTTGCTGCATTTTAATGCGCTGGTCGGCGGGAAGCCGATTTCGCCGATTGAAATTTCCGTGGCGCGGAAAAATTCGGCCTATTTTGCGGCAACCGAAGCACAAACGCCGGCCATGGCGCTGTTTTTTCTGAAGAGCACAGAACCGCATCATTTGGTGGATTTGCGCAAGACGGATGCGGATGCACGGAAAGCGCTGGATATGGATGAAGCGCTGGTGCCGCGGGGGAAAGAGGTGTTTGCGGAACGCTGCGCGCGGTGCCACTCGAGCAAATTGCCGGAGTTTCCGCCGGATGTGGCGGCCAATGCACTGGATGAGGGCCGCGGATGCGCGGGAAAGAATTATCTGGATTGCTGGTCGAAATATTGGGCGTGGACAGAGACGTACGGATTCCGAGAGAAGATGACGGAGATGGTGAAGCAGCCAGATTTTCTGGAGCACAATTATTTGTCGTCGGAGCTGCGCATTCCGGTGACGCTGCTGGAGACCAATGCGTGCAGCCCGCTGGCAACGAACGCGCTGGCGGATAACATTTGGGATAATTTTTCTTCGCAGTCTTATAAAGAGCTGCCGTCGGTGGGCACCATCACCTGGTATCACCCTTATACGGGGGAAGCTAGAAGTTATCAAATGCCGGCTGGGGGACGGGGATATACGCGTCCGCCGTCGCTGGTCAGTTTGTGGTCCACCGCGCCGTATTTACTAAACAACAGCGTGGGGAAATTTAATGCGGACCCGTCGGTGAAAGGGCGGCTGGATTCGTTCCAGGATTCCATCGAGCAGCTGTTGTGGCCGGAGAGGCGGGAGAAGGATGAGTTTCTGGGCGACAGAATTCCCGGAAAGATCGATCGCACGACGCAAGAAAGCTATCTGCGAATATCTGACGGTTACCTTCCGGATGCGCTGACGAAACTGCCGTGGCTTGCGCGGGTGCGCCCTGATTACATCACCCACGAAAACGGGATGATCCAGATTGGGCCAATTCCCAAGGGCACTCCGGTGGGCCTGCTCACTAACTTGATGCTGCTGTCGGAGAGTACCGATCCGGCGGAACGACTGCGGCATGACAACAAACTCTTCAGTGTGGTGCTGAAAATCGGCGGCGATCTGAAGAAACTGCCCAAGGACGCCAGCGACGAAGAAAGGCGGAAAGTGTTCTCCAACGCGGTGGATCCACTTTTGGAGCTGAGCAAATGTCCGGACTTGATTGTAAATCGCGGGCATTATTTCGGCACGGATAAATTCACGGGAGGCGAACCGGGGCTCAGCGACGCGGATAAACATGCGTTGATCGCATTTTTGAAACGGTTTTAGGGACATCGCGGCGGGAATTCCCGGCCGATGCGGGCCATACGTGAAGTTTCCACGCTGGGAGCGCGTAAATCATGGCAACCGACTACATCCATCGATTGGCTGAGGAATCGCTCGAGCCCCGCAACGCAGCCAAAGTTCCGCTGGTCGAGAAAATTCTCGCTGCTGCGTTTCGATCGCCGGCTGTGGATGCCATGGCCCTGGCTGCGGAGCTGGAGTCGCGCCCGGACGTTCAGGCGCAGTTAGCGTCAGTCACTGGATATACGCCCAGCCAGTGGTTGCTGGACCGCGAGCTTGAACAGGTGGCCAAGCGGCGGAAAAAGGTGGGTATTGAGACGGATGTGCCACCGGCGACACCGGCTTCCAATGCCTACGCGCGAGCCGCGAAGTCCGGGCTGATGGGACTTTGTTTTTCCGGCGGCGGCATTCGGAGTGCCAGTTTCAACCTTGGCGTACTGCAGGGCCTTGCGGAGCTCGAGCTGCTCAAGTATTTCGACTATCTGTCTTCGGTATCGGGCGGCGGTTACATCCACCAGTGGCTGGCGGCCTGGAGCAAGCGGTCGAGCTTTGCGGAAGTGAACAAACAACTGATTCCACTGCCCGACGCCGGTAATCCTGGGACGCATCCGGAACCCATCCGCTGGCTCCGGCGGTATTGCAACTATCTGACGCCCGAAACGGGACTGCTAAGCGCGGATACCTGGGTAGCGTTTGCTACGTGGTTGCGGAACACGCTGCTGAACCAGATGATTTTGATCTCTGGGATGCTGGTACTGATCCTCCTTCCGCACATTGTGGCGTTTGAGTCGCTGGTTCCGCGGAGCGGTCCCACGGCGGCGATTCTAATTGGCGGGATCGGCGGCCTGTGGCTGCTGGCGAGCGACGTGGTGGCCAGGAATCTGGCGCTGCTGCGCGGACCCGGGGCAGAGGAGCAAAGCGGCGCCGGGCAGGGTGCGGTCGAGCGATGGATCGTGTTGCCGATGCTGCTGGCGGCGCTGCTGATGGCGCTGCTAATGCGGATAATTTCGGCAGCGCCTTTCGGAGTCAACCTCGCGCTGGTGTTTTTCGGGAGCGTAGTGCTGTTGGTGGTGCTGGCTCTGGCGATCATTTTTGGCGGAGGGGCGCCACTCTCTTTTCTAAAGTCGCATGAAGACTGGTCGCACTTTGAGAGCGTGAAAGCGTTTTGGAAGCAGAAGCCCAAGTGTATCGGGCACGTGAAGTTTGTGATCGTGATTGGCGCTCTTCTTTTTGTGGCGTTGTTTTCTGCCGTTTTTGGCGCCGCGTGGGTTGCTGGTTCTATGGCGCTGGTGGCACGACTGTGGAGATATACGGGCGACTCGTGGTGGCGTGCCGTGGTGGTACTGCTGCCTCCGCTGATTCTGGCCGGCGCACTGATCACCGTGCTGTTCGTCCTGGGGCTGCTAGGAAGAACATTCAAGAACGAGCGGCGCGAGTGGATGGCGCGGTTGACGGCGTGGATGGGCTTCTATTCCCTGGGATGGGTTGTCTTCTCCGGGTTTTCGTTGTTCGGACACACGATCGCGGAGCGGCTTTTGGTGAGTGTGCCTGCCGGCGTTCCGGCCCTGTTGACCTGGCTTGGCGGCTCGATTGGGGGCTTGCTGGCGGGAAAGAATTCCAAGAGCAGGGGCGCGACGGCCGACAAAGCACCTTCGAAGTTCAGCGCTTTGGAAGCTCTGGCCATCGTTGGCCCGTATGTATTCATCGCCGGACTCGCTCTGGTGATTGCCTGGTTCGCGGATGAGCTCCTGGCAAAGGCGCTGCTCGCCGGGCCGTGGGAGGTGTTCTTCACGTTTGTCCTGCCGCTGGTGATCTGCGTGCTCTTCGCATGGCGGGTGGATGTGAATGAATTTTCCTTGCACGCTTTCTATCGCAATCGGCTGGCACGCTGTTATCTCGGCGCGTCCAACTTGAATCGGCAGCCCAATCCGTTTACCGGCTTTGATGAAGACGACACCGACATTGCCGTCGGCGATCTATTGCCGGCGGATGAAGATAAACCCGGCGACCGTGGCAAGAAAGATGGCGACATCAAGAAAGGCTACGACGGCCCGTTTCCCATCTTCTGCGCCGCGCTAAATCTTACTTTTGGCGAGGATCTGGCGTGGCAGGAACGCAAGGCCGCGTCCTTTGTTTTTACGCCGCTGTATTCCGGCTACGATGTGGGGTGGACCGCCGCACGCGGTGACAGCAACTTGCGTTTCAACGGCTATGTGGAAACTTCCAGCTACGCATATCCCCCGGAAGGGGTGCACATCAGCACGGCCGTAGCGATTTCTGGCGCGGCTCTCAGTCCCAACTCGGGCTACCACACGAATCCGGCCACGGCGTTTCTGTTGACCATATTTAATGCCCGGCTCGGCTGGTGGCTTAGGAATCCGCGCACGCTCACAGAAGATGGCAAGACGTTAGAGATTCGCGGCGATGATGCCGTGCGCAAGGACGGGAAGCTCGAATTGATGATGCAGATGGATAAGCATCCGCAGCCCTCGCCGCATTTTTCGCTCTTTGCGCTGATCCACGAACTGCTGGGGCAGGCCAATGACACCAGCAATTATGTCTATCTAACCGATGGCGGCCATTTCGATAACATGGGCCTGTACGAACTGGTGCGGCGACGCTGCCGCTATATCGTGATTTGCGACGCGGAAGAGGACGGTGATTTGCAATTCGGTGGGATCGGCATGGCCATCCGGAAATGCCGCATCGATTTTGGCGCGGAGATTACGCTCGATGTCCGCCCTCTGGCGCACATCGGCGACACGCAGTTCGGTAGCAGCCACTGCGTTACTGGAAGCATTCGTTATCCCGAGGATCCCGACGATCCCGACGTCCTAGGAACGGTGGTGTACATCAAATCCTCGCTGACCGGCGACGAGCCGAGCGATATCGTTAACTATAAAAAGGAACATCCCAGCTTTCCGCATGACGCCACGGCCAATCAGTGGTTTACGGAGTCGCAATTTGAAAGCTACCGCCGCCTGGGTCACCATGTGTCCTATTCGGTCTTTGAGCCCGCCGGTCCCTATCGCTTGCCGTGCGGGACGTTCGATGGGCGATCGAAATACTTCAGCAATCTGCGGCACATCTGGTGTGCACCCACCCCGGAAATGGATCGTTACGCCAGCGCCCACACAACACGCTACGAGGCGCTGCTCATGCAGGTCCGTACGGATAAAAACCTTCCCGGCTTCTTTGACCTGCTGTTCGTGCCCGGCGATGGATCGTGGAAGCACGACCGCAACAACGAGCAAGTGGATTACGCGGTGCGCTTCTCTCTGGAACTCTTCGAGTTCATGTGGATCATCTTCACGGAGCTGAACCTGGTGCTACCAGAAAAACGTAGCCATCCCTCCGCGCGCGGCTGGTGCTTGATGTTCGCAGAATGGTCGAAAATTGATGTTGTGCGCGAAGCTTGGCTGAGGTATAGGCTGACCTTTTCTCAGCGGTTCCGCAACTTTGTCGAGAGCCCCGCGATTGGATTGCCGCAGGTCAAACCGGACTCCGCTCCTCAGGAGACTAAGACTGGCGGCACGTAAAGCCATGCGCTCTGACCTCCCAGGATGCGGTTCTCCGCCGCCAGGTATTCGTTTCGCAACAGGAGTTCTTGATTCTGTTCCGGCGACATAAAGGCGAGCAGGCGCGCCCAAAACATCTTGAGTTCCCCTGTAATCCATAACCTCGTGAAAGCAAAGCGCTGTTTCTGGGTCGGAGAAGCCCGTTCAAAGAGAGTGCCTGTGCAAAAATCCTTCGCCACGCCATTTCAAGCCGTTCGAGTTTTTTGATCACACCAGGCCGGTTTTGATTCTTACATTTCCGAGGACTGCTTCAGATTTACATACTCGGCCTTGGCGTCTCGCAGGATGGGGAGATCCTGATCGGCATCTTTCCAGAGAGCAAGAAACTCCTGGTATGCGGCCTGCGCCTTCGACGTTTCATTGGATATGGCGTACGCCCGGCCAAGCTGCAGTTTGGCGAGGCTCGGCGTGACAAACGTGGTGATCGTACAGTGGTCTAACACTTTCTGAAACTCCGCGGCCGCCGCGGGCCCCTGGTGCGACAACAGGAGGGCCTGGCCGCGAAGATAGACAGGGTATATCGCTACGAAGGGCCGCGAAGCGCCCAATTCGTAGGGAACTGTTAACTGTAAGGATTGAATCGCACCAGCAGCATCCCCTCCGTCCAGTTGGATGGCCGCCCGAACGGAGGGCAACCAATAGGACTGCAAGCTAGTACTTAACGGATAGTCGTGATCGAGTTGATTCATGAGCTTTGTCGCGCGCCTTTCTCTCCGGGCGCGAGCAAACGCTAGGGCTGAGAGAAACCGGGTAACCTTACTTGGCGCTAGGGCCATGGCGGCCTCGGCTTGCTTGGCGGCCTCTTGAAAATTGCCAACCTCGGCTTCCCGCAGAGCGCAGTGTGCCAGGTACTCGGCTGCTGTCTCTCTTGAACCACTCCGAACGGCCGAGTCTGCCGCCCGCCGGGAGAACTCACGGGCCTTTGCCATGTGACCCACCGCGGCTTCTACGTCAGCCTGACCTTCCAGGAAAATGTCTTCCACCCCAGGCTTACCTAGGCCCCATGACATCTCGTGCTCAAGGGTTGCGGCATCTCCGCGCAAGAAAGCGATCTGGAAGCGCAGTGCGTGCAAGCTCACATCGTCCAGATTGCGCGCAAATGCCGCTTCGACACTGGCAGCGGCTTCCTCGAAGCGATTCAAATAGATGTTCGTGAGAGCGATATTTTCATAGATCAAAACACCGTTTGGTTCCACGCGCAGGGCCTCGCGATGCCGCGCCAAACCCTTCTCATAGTTTCCTAGCTCCAAATAGATGTTCCCCGAGTTTGTCCTGGGAGTTGGATCGGATGGATATTCTTCTTTCCACTGCTCGTAAACGGGCAGCGCTTTCTCCAGTTCACCGGTAACGTCTGCGTAGTAGTGCCCAAGAATGTAGAATCTCTCACGCTCGCTCGCGCGGTCACGCAACTCATACGCCCTGGATATGCTCCGCTCGGCCAGAACGGGACGCTCGAGATTTCTGTAAACCGCTCCCAGGGAAGCATAGGCGCTAGCAAATTTGGGATCCAACTCCAGGGCTCGTTTGAGATACGGGAGAGCTTCGGCTTCTCCTTTTGTGTTCCAGGCTCTGAGTCCCTGGCTGTAGGCCCGCAGGGCTTCGAGAGAGGAGGTAGTCGCTTCCGTCAGAGGCACGTCGAACTTCTGAACGGAAGCCAGGGACTCGCCGAGTTCGCCGCGAAGCTTCCTCGCGGCAGCGCCGAGTGCGTTGAGCACGCGCTCCTTGGTGGCTGCCGTTACCTGTTCTCGCGCCAGCGTATCGCCGCTGCGGCAGTTCACCGCCTTCAATCCTAGGACATATTCCGTACCGAGACTTCCAATCGCTCCGGCAACGTAAGCCTTGCTTCCCGAGCGTTGACAAACTTCGTCGGCCACGTCGGAGGTGAGGGTAGTGGTGCGGTCGCGGGTCATTAGCTTCAGGGTCTTGGCGACCTTGCTTTCGGGCAGGATGTTGAGGAATGGTGACTGCCGAAGCGAGACCGTAAGTGCTTCCTTGAGGGCATCGTCAAAGATAGGATCGCCCGTGGAGTTGGCAAAATCCCCGAGTACGATGGTGTCTTCGGCTGTAAGTCTGTTGGCGCGGGCGTGGGTCAGGTAGCCGATCCCCGCAACTACGCCGGCCGCGGCAACGGCGATGACCAGCGCCGCCGCCGCGACACCCCATCTCCGTATGCGAGACGAAGCTTTGCTCGAGGTGCCCGTCTCGGCCGCAGCAGACATTTTCTCCGGCTCTTGAACGGCGACTTCTTTGGTGGGCAGGGGATCGCTTGGGGTAATTTGTGTGATCGACGCAATGAAGCGATAGCCCCTGCCGCTCACCGTCTGAACAAACCTGGGCTGATCGGGATCGTCCCTCAGAGCCTGCCGGATCTTGCGGATGGCGGAATTGATGCTGCCATCGGTGTCCAGAAAGATGTCCTTGCCCCAGATTTTTTCAATGATATGGTCCCGCGTTACCAATTCCCCTCGATGCTCAACCAGCAGGACGAGCATATCCATGGGTATACGTTCCAGCTTGAGCGCACGACCCGCCTTGCGCAGCTCATAGGCGCGCAGGTCCAGCTCGAAATCCTCGCCTAAGCGAAATTGATCGGCAAATCGACCTGATGCTGAGACCACCGCGGCAACCTCGGACAAGTGGCCTCATTCTACTCGACTTTTTTGGCATGTAACAATCTCCATTGTTTTCTATCCGATACAGCGTCAGGAAACCTCCAGACAATCGTCATCCGCCCGCCATTGCCAGAAATTCAGACGCCGCGCACCCTTGGCGCATGCTTGGATCATTGAACAGGTGCCCAGGCAGAAAAGAAGCTGACATGAAAACATCCTTAGCCGAACAACCGACGCGCGATGGGGCCACCTTGACCGAGAAGCTTGAAAAGTTTCTGCACACCCGTCCAGAGACACCCTTCCTGGCCATCGATTCGGACATCATTGACGTCAAGTACCGCGAATTGCGGCATAGCTTTCCCGGCGCTTCGATTTATTACGCGGTAAAAGCCAATCCTGCTCCGGAAGTCGTGGCACTTCTGGAAACTCTGGGCGCCAGCTTTGATGTTGCCAGCACACCCGAGATGGAAATGTGTCTTGCTCTTGGCGTCCACCCGGGGCGCCTCTCTTACGGAAACACAATAAAGAAGTCGGCGGATATTGCGTATGCGTTTGCCCGTGGCGTGCGTCGTTTTGCATTCGATAGCGAGGCCGAGCTGCGCAAGCTGGCGGTGCACGCTCCTTGCTCCGAGGCCATGTGCCGATTCGAAACGACGGGCGAGAATGCCGGCTGGCCGCTTTCAAGAAAATTTGGTTGTGACCTGGAGATGACCGCGGAGCTGCTCTTGCTGGCTCGCGATCTTGGATTGAGTCCTGTCGGTGTGTCGTTCCATGTCGGATCGCAACAGACCGACCCCACTCAGTGGAAACAACCATTGCACGAAGCGGCTGGACTTTTTCGAACACTTGGTCGTGCAGGCGTCACACTCAGCACCGTAAACATCGGAGGCGGCTTCCCTGTTCCCTATGACAAGAGCGTTCTCCCCGTCGGCCGCTTCGCGGAGGCGATCGGACAATCGCTGGACGACGCATTTGGTGATTCGCATCCAGAGTTGATGCTTGAACCAGGCCGGTCTCTCGTCGCAGAGGCCGGCGTAATTCAGACCGAGGTCGTGCTCGTTGCGCAGAAATCGCGGCTCGATCACACCCGGTGGGTTTATCTCGACGTCGGAAAGTTTAGCGGCTTGGCGGAAACACTCGACGAAAGTATTAAGTACCGACTGCGGACCGCGCGCATCGGCACGCCGGGCCCTGTTGTACTCGCGGGGCCAACCTGTGATAGCGCCGATATCCTCTACGAGAAAACTGGCTACGCTCTACCACGCGATCTTCAGTGTGGTGATCGCATCGAGATTCTGAATACCGGCGCTTACACCAGCAGCTATGCCTCGGTGAACTTCAACGGGTTTCCCCCGTTAAGGACTGTGTGTTTATGAACGCCAAGGCCAGCGGCCTTAGGGCCTCGTGCCACGGAGAAATGCAAATGTTTACAACGTTGACTTGCTTGGCGGCCCTGTCCTTCAGCATCGGCGGATATTTCATGAAGGCGTCTGCTGGGTTGACTCAGTTCCGCCCCACCATGCTGGTGTTCACCCTTTTCATCGCGGGCGCCAGCTTGCAAACCATCGCCATGCGCGGTCAACAGATGGTCATCACTTATGTCGTGGTTCTGGGACTTGAGGCCATTTCCGCGTATTCCCTGGGCGTGTTCTTCCTGAAAGAAGGCAGTTCCCTCGCGCGGCTGACCGGAGTCGGTTTGGTTCTGGCCGGCATCGTGGTGCTGCGAATTGGCAAATCGTAAGTCAGAGCAATAGTGAAAGTAAGTCTGAGGAGCGTTGACTGTGAACAACACAACATCAACAAGAAAGTCGCCAGCGTACCCATCCGTTTCCACCGAAAACACGTCGCCAACAAAGCCTGCTCGCCCGCTTGCATGGCTGGGGCCAGGTTGCTCACCGCGTGCCAGTGTGGCCTATTCGTTCCTGCTCGCCATCGAGTGGTTAAAAAACAAGCTTGGTGCTGTTCTCGGTATGTACTCACAGCAAACACGGGTTAAGGCTCGAGATTTGGACCCTTCCTTGCCCGAGGGCAAATACCGGCATCCCCAGCGCGTCGTGTTGTTTCTCTCCTCTCTCCTCTTAATAGGTGCTGGAGGATTGGCGGTCGCGCACAATGACGATCAGTTTGTGCCCCAGTATCAGGAATTCTCAGACCCGGAGGGCCGCTTCGCCAACTTCAACATTGGCGGTCTTACCGACACCACAAAAAACGCCTTTTTCCTGGACCTGGGTACGAACGGGCGCCGCTGTGTCACGTGCCATCAGGCCAGCGACGCATGGTCGGTTACCCCATCGCACATTCGAGAACGCTTCAGTACCACGCATGGCACAGACGCGATTTTCAGGACGAATGACGGCTCCGGTTGCCCGACGCAAGACGTCTCGACCGAGAGTGCTCGGGGCTCAGCGTACAATCTCCTGCTCACCAAAGGCCTTATTCGCATCGAGCAGCAGGTCCCCCGGAACGCCGAATTCACAGTTCTCAATAACGACAATCCGTACGGCTGCGACAGCACGAGTGCGATTTCCGCTTACCGTCGCCCGCTGCCCGCTACGAACATTCCATTCCTGAGCACGGTAATGTGGGACGGCCGAGAAACATTCAAAGATGCGAACGGCAATTTTCAGCCGGTTACTTTTGATCTCGCGCAGCAAGCCGTGGACGCCACCATAATCCACGCGCAGGGACAACCTCCCACTCCCGAACAAGTTCAGGAGATCATCGATTTTGAGACGAACATTTTTACCGCGCAGACCCAGGACAGAAACGCAGGTGATCTGGATGGCCTCGGCGCTGCGGGTGGTCCGATTCATCTCTCGATGCAGGAATTTTTCATTGGCATCAATGATCCGTTGGGAATGAACCCCACGGGCACTGCCTTTTCACCGACGATTTTCAGTCTCTATGACAAGTGGGCTAGTATCGAAGATCGTCGCTACGACGAACACACTCGAGCTCGCCGGGCTGTTGCGCGCGGGCAGAAGCTATTTAACACTTTGTCGATTCCGATCACGGGAGTGGCCGGCCTCAACGACGTCCTGAAAGTGGACACGATCAACGGCTTCTGCGGAACATGCCACGACTCGCCAAATGTTGGAGATCACTCTGTCCCTGCTCCGCTGAACATTGGACTTGTGGATGCTTCGCGGCGCACTTCCGACCTTCCGCTCGTCACCGTAATGTGCAACGCGACAGGTGTGATCACGCAGGTATCGGACATCGGTCGCGCGATGGTGACCGGCAAGTGTGCCGACATCGGCAAATTCAAAGGACCCATCCTGCGGGGGCTCGCTGGTCGAGCACCCTATTTTCACAATGGTTCGGCAGCGACGCTCGAGGACGCCGTGGATTTCTACAACACGCGGTTCACCTTGCACTTGTCGCAACAAGACAAAGACGATCTAGTCGCCTTTCTCAAAACGCTCTAGCAATGCGGAATTATTTGCTCGCTGGGTTGCTGTGCCGTTTTCACCGGGATTTGCGAGGAGCTCAAGTTTGATTCGAGGAGGTCGACATGCGTCTTGGCACGGTGATGGTCCTTTCAGTAGAAATCGTTCTCTCGGCCGCCGCGATCATGGCGCAGGATAGTTCCTCACCGCCAAAAACTAGTGCTGAAGCAAAAAGGCTCGGCGTGTTTGTTGGCCAGTGGACAGCCGAGGGACAATTAAAGCCAGGACCTATGGGACCTGGCGGCAAAATGCCCATTACGCGGACCTGCGATTGGACTTATGACGGAATTGGCCTCCTTTGCCGCGAGATCGATACCATCCCTGGTATGGGCAAAGTATCGCACGTTATCTTGATAAGCTACGACGCCCATGCAGGTGACTATGTGCTTTTCAACGCCAGCAACTTGGGCCATATCTGGATTTGCCGGGGCACAGTGAATGCCGACACCTGGACTTGGACCGGCCAGCACACCATGGATGGTGAGACGATGTACTTGCGTTTAACACAGAAATGGACGTCGAAGGACTCCTTCGATTTCAAAGACGAGGGCGGCCCGGCTGCCGATTCCATGACGGTCAGGACCGAAGGAAAAGGAACTCGCGTGACGGGGTATGCTGGCAACGCTGCTCCGAAATAACACATCTTCCCGCGCAGGTCTGCTGTATGTGGCGAAACCGGGTGCTTGCGGCCCCTCTTTCTGTAGGCGGGGCGTGAACGACCGCCCATGACCGTTAACACCACTGTCCCTCGCCATGACTCTGGTCGACTGCAGAATCAACAACTTACCGCGAGACTTCCAAACGTTGACGTGGTACGACTCCGGGCCATGTTCAGCCTGCTGGTCCTTATATACACGATGTCAATGATGTCCAAATTACGCATGAGTTCGCCCCTTGGACAGCGTAAGTCATTGATTTCATGGACCGTGCCTGACCCGAAGGAAATCAGGTTCTCTCTGACGCCGGATGCTGCCCAAATTGCGGCGCCAGCTTCACTTCAGAAGGCCTGTTCGATGGCAGAAAGGGTCATCGAAACCCGATGCTACGGAGTTTTAGAGGGTTGCTGTCGACGATTGTCTTCCGCGGACCATCGCATGCTGTCCAAATTGAGCGGCGGAACTTACTTTGGACAAGTGTAATACGATGTAGAATCTTCTTTCTTCGGCTTCGGTATTCGCACGAAGACGGATTCGATATACAGTCCATGCCTTGATACTCTCCCGATGTGGCACATCCTCCATCTCATCGCCCGACCCATCGAAGCCCTCCTCGGGGTCTTTTGCGTTCTAAGCGCTATAGTTCTGTACCCGAATGAAGAGGGGAAGATTCAAAGCAAGTTCGAGGATTTCTGGATTCGAGTGGACGACTTCCAGAATCTAGCTCTCACGCGTCACGCCGCGTTCATGACAGGAGTAGCAAACCTTGAAACACGTTTCTTGGACCGGGTCTTTGGCAACAGACTGATTTCGATTCGAGCGTTGGGAGTCTCTTTCTGTTTTTCACTCGGGGCGATCGCACTGCTCGCCATGTTTGTTAGTTACTTCATCACTCCCGTTCGGTATCCAGAGCTGAATAGCGTTCGTGCATTTATTATCTCTCTGGGATATCTGATTTGCGCTGTGATTGTGGGTGCCGCTTGCATCTGCATTCAGAACCATAACTTGCTTCGCAATTTCATTGTTATCACCGCGCTGATTTTCCTGCTTCTCGGGATGGTGACATTCGGGGCTGGGGCTCCCGGTGTTACGGGCGAAATCAGTGTGAGGATTCTTCTGCTTGTCCTCGGGGGCTTCGGTTGCGATGTTATTTTTATTGCCCTGACTCGGCGACTTCTTCGGTGGGCAGGCGAGATGACTTCTTCCTGGAAGGTTCTGGCAACAGTAGTTGTGAACTTTTTTTTGGCTGTGCTCTTCGTAAGTCCACTGCTAGCTGGGGTGAACATCAAGCCGATTGGCGACCTACGCGACCAAATCCTGCTAACAATCAGCACGATTGCGGTCAGCAACATTGTGGACGCGGTTGTTGCTCTATTCTACGTGCTTTTGGCAGTGCTGCTCTTGATTCACCGCGCTCTCTGGCCTCTCCTCACCCGTACCTTGTTCCGCATGACCGACATCGGGACGAAAGGCCGCCGGACGATTCTTACCGCCGTCGGTCTCGCCCTGTCAAGTGAGTCCGTGTTCGGCGGCAAGGTCCCGGAATTGCTGAAGGACTTGGTGAAGATCTTTGGCGGTTAGACGGGTTATGACACGGTTCGACAGCCCAATAAAGGACGCCAGGCTGCCTGAACATCACCGGGCATAAGACTTTCCGTTCTTGTGAATAACGCACTTATTTCGGTCGACATTTTTGGGAGGAGGAGCAATGTACAAAAGCCGGGTCATCACCGCCGTTTTGCTGACTTCCTTTCTTTGCCTAGGAATTCAATCTCAAGATGTACCACCGTACGCTCTGCGTGGAACAGTGATTACGCCCACAACGGTGATTCCGAATGGGACCGTTGTGATTGTCGCTGACCGGATTGGAGGCGTCGGAGCGGACGTCAACGCTCCCGATGCAACCACCTTGGTGGAAACGGATAGCTTTATATTTCCAGGGCTAATCGATCTTCACAATCATCTGACATGGAACCTGTTTCCGCGTTGGCCCCCGGTCAATTGGAATCCTACCGATTGGGATCCAGCCAAGAAATTCGGAGCCCGCTACGACTGGCAACAGCTGCAATCCTATAGGGAAGACCTCGACACACCCCACAGCGCTCTTCTCGCAGAAGGGTGGGGCTGCGAGATGAACCGCTACGGCGAGGTGAAGGCCATCGCCGGAGGCTCCACATCTTCTGTCGGTAGTCTCGGACCCACAAAGTGTATCGAAGGCCTCGCACGAGACTTGGACTTCTACTCTGGCCTATACCAAGCAGACGATTTCACGTCAGAAAAACTTGTGTACAACGTTTTCCCCCTTGAAATGCAGATAAACGACGCCGATAGCGTACGGACCCGGCTATCGTCCGGTCAGCTCAAAGCGTTTATCATACACATAGCGGAAGGAGCCGCCGGTAACGCGAGCGCGGCCCGCGAGTACAAAATGTTTGCGGCTCAGGGATTCTTGCGGTCAGGAGTCTCCATTATTCATGGCGTACCCCTGAAAGCTCCGCAATTCCAGGAAATGGCCGCCCACGGCGTCGGCTTGATATGGTCCCCCAGAAGCAACTTTGAGCTCTACGGAGCGACCACAGATATCGCAGGTGCCAAAGCTTCCGGTGTGGTGATTGCCATTGCCCCGGATTGGAGCCCATCCGGTAGCAGCGGAATGCTTGAAGAATTGAAGTACGCTGAAGCCTGGAACGCTCGCCAGCATCCAAAGATGTTCGAAGACGCAGAGCTCGTCAAGATGGCAACTAGCTATCCAGCACAACTCGCCGGCTTAAGCGACAAGATTGGCACACTCTCTCGTGGTTATCTTGCGGACCTGCTTCTGCTCAGGCGCAACAGAACCGACCCCTATGCGGCCCTTTTGCACGCCACGCCCTTGGATGTCCGGCTCGTTGTCGTGGGTGGCAAGCCCATCTATGGCGACAGGGATCTCATGGAAAAACTTCTCCCCCAAGCGGTCCTAGAGCCGGTAAACATATGCCACAAAGATGGAGCAAAAGTTCTTTATCTTGGCAGCGAGGCTTCTCAGGGCGGACTCAGGAAAACGTGGAAAGAGACTTCCGAACAGTTGGCTTTCGCTCTTCAGCAATGGAAGATTTCTATTGCGGAACTGGCCGAGGAGTCAGAGTGCGCCAAGTAACCGCAGAGTGCGCCGTGCCCCCCGCTCGGGGCTGGGAATTGCGGCGGTTGGCTCAACGCGGCGGCATCTGCCCGGTAGAGAGCCGAGCGCATGGCCCTCTCGGTCGCTTCCAGATTGATGCGCCCCGTGTTGCGCCTAGCCCGGAACACCACCCGCAAGCGCCGTCCTACTTCGCGCGTGATCTCTTGCCAAATCGCTTCGACCGTTTTTTTTCAGCTTCGTTTCCGCCTCCTCCTCCAGAGGCCGCAAACGACAGATCTCCGCGTTGGTTCCCAGAAACTCACGAGTGAGCTGCCGGAATTTCCGGAACTCCGGCACTTCTCGCCCGACTTTCTGGGTCGCCGCATGGGTAATCAATGCTTCCGAGAATCGTCTTACCGCACCGACTCGAGGTGCCCGTAATGCTGCCAGGCCGAAGATCGCCGAACGCAGCAATTCGCTGGGCAAGCACCCGTCGCTGTTCTAAATCAGCAAAGGATGGGAACATTTGGTGGTACATCAACGAGCTCACTTGACGGATCTGTGCCCCCCGCCTATGGTAAGGGGTTCACGCGGGTATGACTCCGCGCCGTATTCACCCCGGTCGCAGATCGCGATTATTCGGTTTGTCGGATGTGAGGAGGAGCTATGTTCGAAAATCGAAGGCACGCAGTGCAAGGACTGACGGCGCTGTTTTTTCTCGTAATGGCATTGGTTTTGCCGGGCGCTGCTCTGTGCTCTCCCGAGGAGTTTCACGTTCCGGTGGAGTATTACAAGCTGCCGAACGGCCTGCGTGTCGTGCTTTCGCAGGATCGCACGGCCCCCACGGTCTGTGTGGGTGTCTATTACCGCATCGGATTTCGGATTGAGCCCAGGGATCGCACCGGCTTCGCTCATCTATTCGAACACATGATGTTTCAGGGCTCCAAGAACCTCGGCAAGATGGAGTTCATCAAACTGGTGCAGCAGAACGGCGGAGTGCTGAACGGATCCACACGGTTCGACTTCACGAATTATTTTGAGGTCATGCCCTCGAACAAATTGGAGACGGTGCTGTGGGCCGAAGCCGATCGCATGAGCGGTCTCGCTGTAACAGACGAAAACCTGAAGAACCAGCAGGGTGTAGTGGGCAACGAAGTGAAGGTAAATGTCTTGAATGCGCCCTACGGCGGTTTTCCCTGGATCGACATGCCCATGGCCGCGAATTCCAACTGGTATAACGCGCACAATTTTTACGGCGACCTGCTCCACATCGAAGCCGCCAAGCTCGATGAGGTGAAGAAATTCTTTGACACCTACTACGCGCCGAACAATGCCGTGTTGGCGATCGTTGGCGACTTCGACCCTGCCGAGGCGAAAAAACTCGTTGAAAAATATTTCGGTTCGATCAAATCAGCGCAAGTTCCACCACAACCAGATCTGACGGAACCTCGCCAGGACAAGGAAAAGCACGTCACCAAAAAAGATCCTCTAGCGCCGAAGCCGGCGATTGCCGTTGGTTACCACATGCCCGACCGCAACACGCCGGAGTATTACGCCATGGGCCTGATCGAGCAGATGCTGATTGAAGGCGACGACAGCCTGCTGCGCCAGGAACTTGTGCAAAAGCGTGGCTTGACCGACAGCGTAGAAGGCGGCATCAATTTACTGGGAAACATGTTCGACTACAACGGGCCGATGCTTCTCTCCGCCGATCTCACGTTTGACGCCTCCACGAAACCTGAAACCGTGCTGGAGGCCATCGATACGGCGGTCGAACCAGTGCGCAGCAAGCCGCTAGATCAGAAAACGCTGGACCGCTCGTTGGTAAAGCTTCGCTCCAGTCTCTACGACACCATCGGACAATTTGGCGGCTTTGGACTGGTGGACTTGCTTGCCAGCTTTGCACTTTTTGACGACGACCCGAGCCGCGTGAATTCTCTGGACGCCGAATTCCGTAAAGTGACACCAGAGCTGGTGCAAAAGACGGCGCAAGAATACTTGCGGCCCGGAAATCGCACGATTGTCCTGGTCGAACCCGCACCAAAAGACGCCGCAGCAGCGCCGGCGAAAAGCCAGTAAGAGGGGAGAACACAGATGAAAGAGATTATCGTGAAAAAGAGCTTGCTGGTTCTTGCGACATCGCTGGCAGCGGTCGCGCCGGGGTTTGGGCAAAAACAGACACCGCCTGAAGGTAGCGCTCCGAAGAGCTTTACGGTACCTGCCGGCGACACATATGTGTTGCCAAGCGGATTGAGCGTAACGCTCGTGCCTTACGGCATTATTCCGAAGGCGGCGATTAGTCTGGCGGTCGAAGCCGGCAGCTTGAACGACGGTAAGTCGCGCGTTGGCGCGGCCAGTCTCACAGGTGACCTCTTCCGAGAAGGTACGGCTACGCTCACCTCTCATCAGTTAGCCGAGGCGACCGCGCAAATGGGCAGCGCCCTAACGGTTCCTGTTGGGGAGGATCAAACCAAGTTTGAACTCGATGTCCTCCAGGAATCCGCACCAGAGGCGGTGAAAATTCTCGCGGACGTCGTGGAGCATCCTCGCTTCCCCGAATCGGAGTTGGCGCGCTTGAAAAACGACGCCTTGAGAAGAATCGCCCTGCAATTGTCGCAACCGCAAACCATAGCCGATATTCGTTTTCGAAAGCTGCTTTACGGCCAGCATCCATACGGCACGGTTCTTCCCACGGAAGATGACGTGAAAAAGCTTACACTGCAGGACGTGAAAGAGTATTACAGCTCGAATTTCGGCGCGCAGAGGTCGCATCTGTATGTCGCCGGCCGATTTGACAAAGCCGCCGTGAAAAAAGCGATTGCCGACAGTTTCGGCGGGTGGGCGAAAGGACCTGCACGCACGGACAATGTGCCGTCGCCCACGCCACGCCGCGTGCTGGATGTTACTGACCGTCCCGACGCACCGCAATCGACATTGAAACTTGGCTTGCCTGTGCCCCCGCCAACCAGTCCGGACGCTATTCCTCTGGGATTGACTAATGCCTTGCTCGGTGGCTCGTTTAATTCCCGGATCACATCCAATATCCGCGAGCAGAAGGGCTACACATATTCGCCCTACAGCGAGATCTCGCGGCGATATCACGATGCATACTGGGCGCAAAATGCGGATGTGACCACACAATTCACCGGCGCTTCCCTCAAGGAGATCTTCGGCGAAATCGATCGCTTGCAGAAGGAGGCTCCGTCGGTCCAGGAACTAAAAGGGATTCAGAGCTACTTGTCAGGTATCTTCGTGATTCAGAACTCGAACCGGCAGGCCCTCATCGGACAGTTGCAGTATGTCGATTTCCAAGGTCTCGGTGAGGACTACCTGAAGAACTACGTTCCCCGAGTAAATGCAGTCACGCCAGCGGATGTGCAGAAGCTTACACGGAAGTACATTCGGCCGGAGGCCATGGTCATCGTGGTAGTGGGGGACAAGTCGAAAATCTCTGACCAGCTCATGCCATTTCAAGCGGCCAAATAACAGCAGGCAGGCACTAGGACGTTCAGCTCAAATGCCCTTCCTAGCCAAACCCTGGTCCCTATTCGTACCGTAGAGCCACCATTGGGTCCACGCGCATCGCCCGCCGCGCGGGAATGCAGCTAGTGAGCAGCGCCACCAGCGTTAAAAGCATCGCAACTGCCACAAAGGTCAGCGGGTCCGTTGCGCTCACTCCGAATAGCAGATTCGACATCAGTCGCGTCAACGCCAGTGCTGCTGCGATTCCGACAGCTATGCCGAGGAGCGCCACTTTTGCACCTTGTATCAGCACCAAGAGCAGCACGTTTTTCCGCTCTGCACCAATCGCCAAACGAATGCCCATCTCATGTGTTCTCTGGCTTACGGAATGGGACACCATGCTATAGATCCCAACCGTAGCAAGGAGCAGCGCGGCGCTCGAAAAAATGCCGAGCAGCACCATGTAGAGGTGGCGGCGCGCCAGGGATTCAGCAAGAATCTGGTCTAGCGTCTCCGCTTTGGAAATCGGTTGATTCTCATCGATCGACCAGATCGCGCCCTTCACTGCTGGAAGCAGCCGAAGAGGATCGTCCTCGCTGCGCACCACAATCGTGTTGAACAGTTGAGGGAATTGAGAATACGGCCAGTAGATCATCGGTCCGACCACGGCGTCTAATCCGTTGGCCTTAACATCGCCAACAATTCCCACAATCTCGCCGGTCAGGGGTGGCCCCCAGTCTTTCATGGTGACGAGCTGTCCAATAGGATCCTCGTGTGGCCAGTATTCACGTGCCATCGTTTGGTTGATCACCATTACCCGTCTGGCACCCGCATTGTCACCTTCCGTGAACTCGCGCCCCCCAAGCAGCGGGATGCCCATGGTCCGGAAGTAACCGGAATCTGCGGTCCGGATGTCAGCAGAAGGCTCGTTGTTTGCTGGCGGTACAGGGCGTCCTTCGATCACAAAATCCGTATCAGGACCGCCTGTGATCGGAAGCGCATTCACTAGTCCCACTGACCGCACGCCCGGAGCACTGCGGATGTTTTCTAGCAACTGATGCAGGAGCACTGGACCTTTTGGGTCTCCCTCCGGATATTCGACGGGAGAGAGGAATAGACTTATTGCAAGAATTCCACGCGGATTGAATCCCGGGTTCACTTGTAGCAGTCGGACAAAACTGTTGCCAACCAAGCCCGCTCCCACTAAGAGCACCACGGCGAGCGCGAATTGAAGTACGACCAGCGCCCGACTCGAGCCAGGTCGCGTTGCGCCCGTCAAGACCGAACCGCCTTCCTTGAGCGAGGTGATCAAGTCGATCCTCATGCCCACCATCGCCGGCGCCAGCCCGAAGAGCAGTCCTGTGATGAGCGAAACAAGGAGCGTGAATCCGAGAACCCGCCAATCCAGGCTGATTTCTCCGGACCTCGGCATGTTATGCGCATTGACGGCCACGATTAAGAGCAGGCTCTGCGATGCAATTCCCAAGCCAAGCGCACCCCCAAGCGAAGAGAGGACCAGGCTTTCGGTGAGCAACTGTCGCGCGAGCCGCGCCCGGCCCGCTCCGACAGCAAGACGAATTGCAAACTCTTTTTGACGCGCCGCGGCTTGTGCAAGCTCCAGATTCGCCAAATTAGCACACGCCAGCAACAAAAGCAGACCCACCGCAAATATCAAAATCAGCAGTGCCGGTTGAACAGGTGCGACCAAGTTTTTCTGCAGCGACACCGCGGTGATGAGCATTTCCGGATCTATTCCGGGGTTCTGTTTTTCTATCTGCTCCGCGATTACCGTCATCTCTCCTTGTGCACTGCCGAGCGGCTTCCCGGACCGAAGATCTGCGATCACCGTCAGCAAGTGACTACGGCGGTTATTGTGGAGCTCTCCGCCTGCGACCAGCGGACACCACACCCTGGATCTGTCTGGATAATCGAACCCTCCCGGCATCACCCCGATGACACGGTAATTTTCTGCGCTCACACGCAGCATCCTGCCTAGAATCCCGCGATCTGACCCGAACCTGCTCTGCCAGAGCGCATAGCTCAAGACCACTACATGATAGTCTCCGGCTGGCTGGTCGTCCTCCGCGCTGATCGTTTTCCCAAGCAACGGCTGGATCCCCAGCGCGGAGAAGAAACCTCCGGAGACCAGAGCTCCGGTAACCTGTTCCGGCTCACCGTCACCGGTCAGGTTAAAACTCCACGGCCGGAAGGCGGAGATGTTTTCAAGCGATTTCGACTGCCGTTGGAGATCGAGGTAGCTGGCATACGTGAAGTTCGCGGCGCTTTCTCCCGGATGGCTCTCCTCAATTCGCACGAGCCGGCTGCTATTGGGATACGGTAGAGGCCGAAGTAGAACCCCGTTGACTACGCTGAAGATTGCCGTGCTCGCGCCGATGCCCAGTCCCAGCGTCAGGATGCATACCACTGCGAATCCGGGCCTCTTCCTCAGTGTTCGCAACGCATAACGAACGTCCTCGAAGAGGTTCTCAGCCGCAGGTAGCCCTCCAACTTCGCGATGCGTCTCTCGAAGCTGTGCGACTCCTCCCATCCGAACGCGGGCCGAGCGCCGCGCTTCCTCTCTTGTCATACCACGGCGAATGTATTCCGCCGTTAGCAATTCAAGATGAGCTTCAAGTTCCTGCACGAATTCTTCATCAGTCCTGCGCGCCGCCATCCATCCGCGGATGCGAGAAGCCAGCACTTCCATGCACCAGAACATCGCGTCACCCCCGCTCCGCAATCCTCAGCACGCGGCCAGTTACGCCTGAGATCCGCTCCCAGCCTTCAGTCTCCATTGCCAACCGTTTCAGCTCACACCTGGTGATGGGGTGGAGCTTTGCTTTGCGGCTGTTTTCCGACGTGCCCCACTCCGAAGCCATCCTTCTATGCTGCTACTTCCGAACCGAGCTCGCTCGATGAGGCGGGCGATGCCAAAACCGTGAAGGGGGCCCCAAGCCATGAAGGGTTTTCAGGATCATGCGATCCAGCGTGCCCTGCAATACTTCCGATTTCTCAGGGTCCACAGCTGTTCCTTCCTTTGGACATCCCACAGAAGATATCATTCCTCCTTTGGATTGTCCATATGAGCGAATAGAATTGCATACGGCTGGATTTCACAGGCCCCGTCAATTGAACATTCCTTTAGGACCGGGCCACCAGGAGTCAGTAATCCCCGGTTTTGAGAAATGCCCGTGAGCTTGTGGGATGGTCTTGTTAACCTCAATGACTGCCCGGCCCGAAGAATCTTTTTCGTAGACCGGTTCACCGATGTCATGTGAAGTCAACAGAGCGGCATAAACAACGTAATTGTTACCCTTCAATTGTCTCAGGTACCGCACTGGAGTCGACGTACAACGGCCTAAAGGATTTGTCGCGAGCGCTGTTCGACCATGTCGTTTCGAGTTCAATTCATGATTTGTGACTCAGAAAGATAGTGTGGTGGGGACCGCCCTTTTTCAGGCGACCACGAGCGCGCCGCACCTGCACGTGGAATCCGCCATCGCGTAATCGCTTCTCGAATTTTCGATCATTTTGGGCTGCCCACACTGCCAGAACCCCCTCCGTCTTGAGAGCCGCGCAGGCGGCGGCTATCCCAAACTTGGCGTAGAGCCCGGCGTTATTCGAGGCGGTAAAGGCGGTCGGGCTGTTGTCCACGTCGAGTAGCACGGCATCGAATTGGCCGAGACGCGAACTGAGTGTCACCACGACGTCCTCGGTCGCAACCCGCACGCGCTTGTCCTTCAAAGGGTGTTTTGCCAACGGCCCGAGCGGACCGCGATTCCACTCCACCACTGCGGGCACCAGCTCGGCGACGACAACTGTCGCATCTTCTGGAAGGAGGTCGAGCGCCGCGCGTAGTGTGAAACCCATTCCGAGACCACCAATAAGAACGCTAGGTTGCCGCAGCGTCCGCACCCGTTGGCAGGCCAACGTGGCCAACGCCTCCTCTGAGCCGTGCATGCGGCTAGACATCAGGATCGCGCCGTCGGCGAGTATGATGTACTCGTCGCCGCGGCGAATCAGCTTCATGGCTGTACCGTCTGGAGAAAGGGTCTGGTCGAGCAACTCGAAAGGCTTCACGAGTGTGATGTTACAGCAGAGGGAAACTAAATTCACATCCTCCTTTCCCTGAAGGGAGAGGATTCCTTCGGCCTCCTCGCGATGGCTTTGCGGGATGGCTTCGGTGGGTTCCTCCCTCAGCGCCCTTGCATCCGGCGAGGACAACGAAGTGGCTTCACTTTTGAGCCGCCCGCCTATAGGTCTCTTTGACGAACTGATTTTAGCGCACTCGCGCTCGTGCCTCCGGAGTCTTCACGCTGCGTCGAGGGGATCGTCGTATTCAGGCCTACTCTACCAAAAACCGCCCCGTCTCTGGTCTCGGCCGAAGTTTTGGCGTACCACAAGCCCTCGGCCGGCGAGAGGGTGCTGCCGAGAAACGCGATCCGATATCTTCCTTCGACCCCTTGCGTAATATGCGGTGTGCTATCAAAAAATCTTGGTCGTCCAGGAGCAACTACGTATGATCCGCTGCATCTTGGCTTGTTACCTTGCGCTCTTCTTTCCATGTCGTGGGGCGTTTGCACAGGCTGCAAAGGGCCAGCAGGCGTCTGCGGCACATCCGGGCATGGACTCGGAATACCGGAAGTTTGATGACTTGGCTTCCTTCCTGCGGGCCCGCAACGCGCAACAGTATGCGATTTCGTCTCCAAAGGGCATTGACGAGGCAAGCTTCGTCACGGTCGGCGGCATCGAACAATGGGTTACGATTCGCGGCCAGGATCGTGATAACCCCGTGTTGTTGTTCCTGCATGGTGGGCCTGGTGATGTAACCAGTCCCTGGACTTTCGGGTTGTTCGCTCCATGGGAGAAGCACTTCTCAGTGGTGCAATGGGATCAGCGAGGCGCTGGCAGGACGTTGAGAAAGAGCGGCCCAGCAGTCGCGCCGACGATCACCGTGGATCGTATGGTGCAAGACGGTATCGAACTGACGGAATATCTGCGTAAACATCTCGGCAAGGAAAAGATCATCATCTTAGGCCATTCGTTCGGTTCAATCCTCGGTGTCCGAATGGCCAAGGCGAGACCAGACCTTTTCTCCGCATACGTAGGTACGGGACAGGTCGCCGACGCCACCAGAAGCTATTCTGTTGCCTACGATGCGTTACTGAAGAAGGCAAAAGCCTTAGGCGATCAGCGCGCCATCGAGGAATTGAGCCTTGTAGGTCCGCCGCCTTACGAATCCGGCGATGGATACCGCGTGCAGCACAAGTGGGCGAACGCTTTTGAGGGCGCAGATGAGTTCTTATACGGGACCATCGGCCTCACGCTCGTGGCTCCCGGCAATTCTGTGCAAGACATAAACGACTCCGTTGATGGCCAGGTATTGAGCGGCGATCGCCTCGTCCCGCAGACAAAATCCATCGGACCGGCAGACCTTGGACTGGAATTCTCAATCCCGATATTCGTTTTCCAGGGCGAGGAGGATTTTACAACTCCAACCGCCCTCGCTCAGCATTACCTAGAGTCCATCAAAGCGCCTCGCAAAGCGTTTGTGCCGATCAACGGTGGCGGGCACTTTGCAGTGTTCATGCGCTCCGATCAATTTCTACAGGAGCTCCTCATGCGCGTGCGCCCGCTGGCTGTAGGGCACTGAGCTCGGCCAATGAGGGTTCAGGGAGCGTCAAATCGCGAAAGAGGTCAGGCAAAGAACTGCCATCTATCGGTTTCCTTCTGTTGCAGAACGCCCGTCAGACCCGCGCAGGGGTTGAGGGGTACTCAGACTCCATGTAACTGCGACGCGATGCCACTCCGTCTTGGAGTGCCATTCTTCGCCGGTACCCTTCCAGGACCGCTGAGTCGCACGTCGACTGCGGAACAAAAATAAACAACCGGAAAGAGGACCGGGCTCTAGTTTCTCCTGACACAATTGGGTCAGCGCGTCGTTGGTTGGCTGGATGTCAAGTTGGCGATGTCCACGATTCAGGGTGAGATGCTTTAACGCATTACAGTAACTCGGGATGAAAGACCTCGATGATTTGTCCCGGTTGGATTACCTCCAAAACTCGGATGACTTCGGGAATTACCGGAAGCTACGTCTCAATCCAATTATTGGAATCGCCGAACATGACTGCTCATGATGGGTTATGTGGCTCCTGGCGCCGAGCGAGCAGAAGCGTGACGTCGTCCTGATTGGAGGAATCGTGGGTCCAACTGTGAACCGCGGCCATTACGATCCGGACGATTTCGTCGAGTGGCCTCTCGGAATTCTGGACCAGCAGCTCGATCAGGCGTTCGGCGCCGAATTGTTCTTCATGGGAGTCCTCCGGTTCCGTGACACCATCAGTGAAGGCAGCGAAAACGTCGCCAGGTAGAAGCTCGACCACAGCTTCCTCGTAAGCACTGTCGGAAAACATCCCTACGACTGTGCCGCTCGTTTCGAGGCGCAACGCCTTTCCGCCCCGGAGAAGAATCGGCGGTAGATGACCCGCGTTGGTGTAGGACAAGCGGCTGGTTTGCTCGTCGTAGATGCCGCAGTAGAACGTCGCGTATTTTTCCGCCGGCGTGTTCTCATAGAGCTGGCGGTTTAAACGTCCAACCAGTGCTGCCGTCGACACGGGACCATCAGTGTTCATAGCAAGCTGCGCGTGAAGTGACGATTGGACGCTGGCCATCAACAGAGCCGCCGAGATGCCTTTACCCGAGATGTCGCCAATGACGAGAGCGGTTCTGTGCGCATCGATCGGAATAAAATCGTAGTAGTCGCCACTCACGACGCGGGCAGGATTGCACGCGCCCGTGAGCTGGAGCGTCGCTAGCTTCGGTACCTGGTTCGGGAAAAGTTGGGCCTGCACCTGACGCGCGATTTCGAGCTCCGATTCCAGTTTCTCCTTTTCCTTTATTTCCACGAGGAGTTGCTCGATGCGTTGCGTCATCCTGTTGAAGGATTCCGCAAGTTCACTAAGCTGTTCCTTGGATCGAATTGCGATCCGGTGCGTGAAGTCACCGGCTTCGACCTTCTTCGTTCCAACATACAAATCGTGAACGGAACGCGTAATGGTACGCGTGAGGTGCGCGATGGAAAGAAGAGCGCTGAGCTCCACCAGGAGTAACGCAGCGCCCAAGATGAGCATTAAGATTGCTGGCAGACGGGCATTGTTTCCCAACGTGGAAAATAGGCGCGTCAGAATCGCGGAGGGATGCGAATCGATGATGGTGGTATCCACCTCGGTGTTGCCGGTTTCCATCGACCGGATTTCCAAAGGCGAGCCAGTTTCGACGTCCGCATCCCAGAAACCACGCGGCTGCGGCCCGGGCGCTGCTTCCTCAGAATCGAGGAGTACTTGGGTTACCGGGCCAGCCCTGCGGGATCCCATTCCGAAGGAGATCTTTCCGCCGGCGATGATCCGGACGGATGCGACTTCAGGCAGGAGTTGCGCCAGCATCTTGCTGTCGAGCGTCTCCAATCGAAAGACATCTACCTGGTGTTGGCCATTTGCCGCCGTTGCGTTCGCTGCGAAAAAATACATCCCGGCTTTGTTCCTGATGATGCCTTTGAATCTCGGCGGACTCCATAAGGGAAACTCGGTAATCGGGCTAGTCTCCGGAATGGATGAGACACGGTTTTCGTTTCGGATGACGGCTGCTTCACCGCGAGCCATGGACTCCGTGGGACCTCCACCCGAAGCGACGTCTCGCGCGAGTCGCTCTGCAGATGTTTGGAGTTGCTCCAGGCGGCTGCTCAATTCCGCGCGCAACATATAATTCGCGGTTTGGTTGAGCAGAAGGTTAAAGCCGAGAGAGCCGAGCATCAACAACAGGACAAAGGGAACAGCCCCGACGAGGAAATACGTCACGAACAGCCGATCTCGCACGCGCCAGAGAAGCTTGCGTGCCAGAGGCCGAACCAAAAGGAATGCCAGAAGACCGAGGACGCCGAGGATCAATAGGGTGAAAAGAAAACCGCCGAGGACCCGATATCCTGTCGTCTGCGCCAGAAAACCACTCGTAATGACAACCGCGAACAGAGCCAGAATGATTTGTTGTGAGCGGCTGAGCCGAGAGAGCAAAGACATGGGCCTCAAAAATATCACAACCCGTCGCAATTCGCTGATTCACTCCAAAGTGCTGCACCGGTCCCTACTAAAAACTCCGTTCGCATTGAGATCGTTGTAATTATGGGGGTCGCGACCGTTAATCTTTCCAGAACATGTTCACGTTAGTTTTCCCTGTGCGAGATTGCTTCCGATCCCGTGCAAGCCCGGAGTGGGGGATGTCCTCCTCTCCTATCAGTCTGACACCGAAGCGTTCCTCGGAGGTCTCAAAAGGGCTCGGGAATTCTCCCAACGCGCGGTCGAATCCGCCGAAGGGAACCACCAGAAAGAGATAGCGGTAGCGTGGAGGCTGAACGAGGGAACGAGTCGCTGCGAGAACCAGAGCTTGGCAATGCGGACGCGCGCTCGCGAGCGGACTACTTCTGCATTGAACCGTGGCGTCGACCCGAGACATGGAGGGACCTTTAACCCTAGCGAGGACTGGAGACTCAGCCCGCGCACGAGCAAAAACAGACGATTTGGAGAAGCAGCTCCCATGCGATACATTGCTGAAACGCTACTGGCTCCCAACCATCCGGGCTGTCATCGAAATCAATCGCACTGACCCCTCCAAAGCCATCGAGCTTCTCAAGGGACATTTCTGGACCATCCCAGTCTGGTTGCGAACGCCCCCCTACCCTTGGCCCATGTTGGCCTCGCTCACGCCTATACCTTGCAGGGAGAGGCTGCCAAGGCGCGCGCGGCGTATCCCCATCCTGAAAGAAGCCAAGGCTGAATTCGCGAAGCTGCAATAGGCTCACCGCGGCAACGCGGATTCTGCACTGGGATTAAGCCCGCCTCTTCCCCAAAATCAACGGTTATACTCTTTGCCGTGAGAGCGTCGATTCATCTTGGAACGTCGTCCTTCACGGCCACGGGTTGGAGCGGATCGTTCTATCCCTCGGGAATGCAATCGAGGGACTACCTGAGTTTCTACGCCGAACATTTCGATTCGGTTGAAGTGGATTCGACGTTCTATGCTTGCCCTTCCGTCAATACTGTCAGCGGATGGTTTGCGAAAACACCAGACAACTTTATTTTCTCGGTCAAGGTCCCTCAGACGATCACGCATGACAAGGTCCTCGTTGACTGTCAGCCTGAATTGAAGCAATTCCTGGACACGATGGGCATTCTGGGGACAAAGCTCGGTCCAATCGTCTTTCAGTTCCCATTCTTCAGTCGCGGTATTTTCAAAGATCGTCGTGAATTTATGGATCGTCTCGTACCTTTCCTGTCGAAGCTGCCAGCGGACCACAAATTCGCGCTAGAAGTGCGCAATAAAAACTGGCTCGACGCCGAGCTTGCAAACCTCCTGCGAGCTCACAAAATCGCTCTGGTGCTTCAAGACCGCTCTTTGATGCCAGGTCCCGCGGAATTGAAATTCGACCCGATTACCGCCGACTGGACATATATTCGGTGGCTCGGTAATCGCAAAGGGATCGAAGCGATCACGCAAACTTGGGACAAGGTCGTTATAGATCGCACGGAGGAGCTCAGCAGCTGGGTCGATTTCTGCTACCAGGTCAGAAACCGAGGCGTAATCGTTTACGCTTACGCCAACAACCACTATCAAGGCCACGGTCCTGCGACCATCGCGAGCTTCGTGAAGCTTTGGAATGGCAAGGGCCTGCCAGAAATTGAGAAACGGCTTGGCGTCCTCAAGCAGCCGAGACTTTTCGAGTTTTTGTAAGAAAAGATGGAAGACTTGTAAGCGGATACTGCGACGTAAGCTGGTAGCCCAGTGTGGCATGCCTGCGACCCGTCTCAAGTCCTGGTTGGGGCACGTCTCGCTCAACACCACAAATGTTTGCGCGGAGGTGGATCTGGAAACGAAGGCAAAGGCGCTTGCAACTTGCGAGGTCCGCCAAATGAGGTCGAACGAAATTCTTGGTGGGAACAGCTAGGCAGAAAGCAGCAACGTACGCCCGATCACCCCGCTGAGCTTGTCTTGAACCTCCAGGGCCACGTCGCGGCTCGCGCCTTCAAGATTCCGAAGGTGACCGGCGAAGTCCCAAGCCAGATCACGCGCAGCGCGGACGTTCCAAATCGCCAGCAGACGCCCCACCTTTCCCGTATCTTGCGCCAGTTCACCCACTATCCCGGCGGCCAGCAGGTTCAACGCCGAAGGGAGCACCTGCTCCAGCAAACCATTCACCTGCTCATAGTCGTCGTGCTCGGGGCTCTCGAGCGGTGGCGTCATATGCAACTCATCATTGGTCTGGAGGAGGGCCAACGCCAGATCGTGATTTATATGAGCATTCATCCCCGCCAGAGCAAACTGTATTCGATCGATACCGGTTTTGTTCCTCGCCTCAAACAAAGCCCGCCACGAGCTCGCGACATCCGGATTCTGCTGCAGTGCATTTGCAATCGCCGCAAAATAGAAGTTTGCGAATACTACGGCGAGGCGCGTCAGCCATGTGGCGTCTTCCCAGCCGTTTGGCGGAGGCTTGAGGTCGATCTGCTGCGTTACCATCGAATAAAGCTTGTTGAACCATTTCAGACCGTCGCTACTCGGCAATAATCCATCGATACTCTGCATTACGACAAGAACATCGGCGATCGCCGCCGGGGCGGCGGCATTCACGATTTGAAGAAGTTGCGCATCGGTTGGATTGAGGTTCACCATTCTGCAGTTCTCAAGGAGGAGCTCCTTACCTTAACGCGGCGCCCAACGACACTTTTGGCAACACCAAATCGATAGTAATCCAAGAACCGCGACTTCTCGCACGCCTGTATTGATCACCGCATTCTCCACTGTTAGTTACTCGATCCTCGTTGAACGAGGTAAGCCGCGAGACGACAAAGTGAACAATCCCTTTGGGTGCTTCGCGTTCGACGTCCAACAATCCGGATCAGTGGTTGCCAGACTGAGTCGGAATACTCTTCGTTTGTAACTCGATGGCGCCAATCTCCATCTTGGCGTCGGGCCTGAATGCCTTAGCGGCCGCGGCTTGCATGGATATCGCTTGGTCTGGATTTGTTGGAACTCTGCCTCCCGTGGCCTCCACGGTCACCGTGAGAGGGGTGCCGGCAATTTCTCCCAGTTCACGCAACTGGTCTGAAACAGAAAACTCAAACGTTCTCTTCTCGGGACCCTTGCTGCCGTGATGACGAAACGCCCCGAACCACGAAATAGTACCGACGAACTTTCGTGTTTGAGGCTGACTCTTCTTAGCGATGTACACATCAAAGAGCACCCCCGGGTGGCTCTCGGCAGTGACGTCTCGCAATACCAGCTCCGTAGCAACCGTGCCCTCTGGAGGGGCCACTAAAAGTTTCGCATTGGGCTCAGAAACGACGATGTCCACGGCCGTTTGTGGGTGATCGATCGCAATACGGTTGCTAGTGGCAAGCGTAGTTTTCTGCAATTGTTTGCCTTCTGTTATTGCCTGTTCGAGCGCTGCGTTAGCCGAAATGCGCGGACCACCGGATCGAGTGCAGTTGTCGACATTGTCGTAGACATATCCCAGCGTCGTGGAATCCAAGAAATTCTTGACGGGTTGCGTCTTCAAAGCTCCCGTGTCATCGACAAAGCTGAAGGGCTGAGTCTGCCAACTCCCGGCCGGCAGTGAATGTGCATTTTGCCAACAGGCCCAGAGGCGATCGATATTCGCGTGGTGCGAATAAAAGATAGGATCGTTGGCCGCAACCGGCACATCACCCATATGAGCCACGGGACAACTTGGTCCGACGGTACAGTGAACATATCCGTGTAAGAGTTTCTCAATATCAGATTCAAAGGAAAAATAATCCGCCTTGCGTAAGAACGAATCTGCATTTGTGGAGTTCGAGTTCAGCTGTGAAGCGCCCGTATTTACTCCTGGATCGCGGCCCGAATCGTAAAGAGCCGACGTTTTACTTTGGAACTCAGCCGGCAGCGCCTCGTGGCCCGGGTCGGTATAATCCCAATATGGTAATCGCAGCGTGTTGTCGCCAGCTGCCCATCGCAAGACCTGCTCGAAGTAGTAGAGATACATACGATGCCAGCCAAAGAAATTCTGCGCCTGGGTATCACCGGAGTGTTCACAAGTTGCCCAGATCTTCTCGGCAATTGCGTCCGGAGCTAACTGATCGATAATTCCGTTGTAATAAGAAAGAGAACCCGCCATCCCATGATCGGTAAGATACTGTTTCTGGTCGGCGATCGTTCCATCCGGGCTTTTGCTCCCATAATAGCCGTGGATGTTTGCCCAATATTCCCAACTGCGGCGGTAGTCTGCTGAATTGTGCGGCCTCTTGTCGAGAGACCTCATTTTCGTTATCGCGGTCTGGAGGCTCGCGAGGCGCTTTGCGCCATCGGCTCCGCCGATGAAGTCTTGCCACCGCATTCGGATTTGCGGAGCCGAATTCACATCTGGTTTTGACGACGGCTCTTGACCGCTAGCGAGCGAAGCTTGCAAAGAAAGTGCGGCGGCCGTCGCAACCAGTATCGCCAATATTGTTTGAACTCGTTTGCGGCTCATGGAAGTCCTCGTGCGCAACAACCGAATCAATAAGACCGACCGCAACCGCGGGACCCGCGATTGAAATCACCAGAGTTGAAGCCGTTTTTGACGAATGCTCTAATGCAACAGAATCTGCCGCAGAGACTAACGCGCAGTCTAATTTGAGTCAAGTACGCCTTTATTACCCACGCGTTCGATGACGACTCCGATGTCCTTAGTTACGTCGAATAGAACTCAAATCATCACGAAAACCAACCACGCACACTAGTACCAGCGGGTTCCCTGTACGAAACTGGTCCCGGAGCCGTTCGCGAAGCCTTGAGGCGGTTTGTAGTCTGCAGGAGTTTCGGAACTCCAAATCGCCGAGGTGGCAACTCCCGGAGCACCGCGAGCAGAACGACCGTATGACCAGGGAAAATCAGTGAGATGTCCAGTTTGCTTCTGAATCAGCCACTAGGTTCATGGTTGCAGGAAGCAGTTGACATTTGTTTGATTCGGGCATATATGTCGATTTTCTAGGTATCAACATGAATGAAAGCAAACAAGAACTCCTCCGTGGCACTCTCGATATGTTGATCCTCAAGGTTGTCGCCCTGGGCCCCAGCCACGGTTACGCCATCGCGCAACGACTTCAGCAAATATCGAAAGAATTCTTCCAGGTCCATCAAGGCTCTCTCTATCCTGCGCTCCATCGGGTGGAAGACAAAGGCTGGTTGCAAGCTGAATGGAAAGAATCCGAAACCGGCCGGCAAGCTAAGTTCTACTCTCTGACCAAAAAGGGCCGTAGGCACATGAACGCTGAGGTCATCAATTGGCAGCGCCTGTGCGATGCCGTCGGCCTTATCTTGCGCGCAGAGGAAGAGTCCTAACGATGCGCCGGATTCGCCGCCTCTTTCATACATCTCGCACAGAGAAGGAACTCGATCAAGAGCTCCGATTCCATCTCGATCGCCAAATTGCCGACTATGTAGCCGCAGGGTTCAGCCCAGACGAAGCGCGCCGCCGCGCGAACCTCGAATTCGGCGGCGTTGAACGTGTCAAAGAAGAAGTCCGCGATATACGCTGGGAGACGCACCTCGACAACCTGTTCCGCGATTTTCGTTACGCGATTCGCAATTTGCGCCAGGACTGGCGGTTGGCCTCCGTAGCCATTTTTACGCTGGCGCTGGGGATTGGGGCCGCGACCGTGGCGTTCAGCGCTTTCTACAACTTGCTGTTTAATGCGTTTGCGGCGAGGGACGCGGGGCGGCTGGTGATTTTGTCGGGGCAAAGCGCCGAAGCGGGCGGACATCCGGAGATGGATTTGTGGCCTCTGGCGGGATCGCTATCGGACTTCGATGCGATACGCGAGCAGAATCAGACATTCGAGGAAATCATTGGATACCACCGCGGGATCGCATTGCTAAACGATGGAAAGGACAATCATCAAGTCTACGTCGCAAAGGTGACGGGAAACGCGTTTGATTTTTATGGAGTGCCACCGCTGCTGGGGCGGGGAATTGTCGCCGAAGATGCGAAGCCCGGGGCACTGCCGGTTTTTGTGATGAGTTACCGGGCGTGGCTGGGAGAATTCGGCGCGGATCCGACTCTGATCGGGAAGAGTTTTCTGTTGAATGGCGAGCAGTGCACGCTCGTGGGCATCATGCCGCGGCGATTCCAGGCATTTGGTGCTCTGCAGCAAGTGTGGATGCCGATTGCGGATACACGCGGTGCGGGCGGAACGAAGAGCGAGCCTTCAGTTGACACGATGATGGCGCGACTGAAACCGGGCGTGAAGATAGATGCGGCTTCCGCGGAACTGGACGTGATCGTCAAGCGGCTGGCGAAGAGCAAGCCCGAGGAATTTCCAAAACATTTCACGGCGCGAGTGCAGTCAGCGACGGATTTTCTGATGGGACCGTCGGGAATCGGAACCGCGGGAGGGCCGGAGGCGGAGCATTTCGATGTCAAGCACATGCTGTATGACTTGCTGGCCGGAGTGATGATGCTGCTTTTGATCGCATGCAGCGGCGTGGCGAATTTGCTTTTGGCGCGAGGGGCGTCGAGAGAAAAAGAAATTGCGGTGCGGACGGCGCTGGGCGCATCGCGGGCGCGCCTGGTGCGGCAACTGCTTGTGGAGAGCGCGGTGCTCGCGACAGTGGCGTGCGCGGTGGGCTGCGTGTTCGCGTATTTCGGGATGAAGGTTGTGGCCACGGCTGTTCCGCACAAAGGTCAGAGCGTGGGAGGGGAGACGGTCATCGGGCTGGACTCTATGGTTTTATTTTTCACGTTGGGCGTGACGGCGTTGACGACACTGCTTTTCGGCTTGGCGCCTGCGCTGCACGCGGTGAGTCGCGATGTCCAGCCGATGTTGACGGGAAGTGGGAAAGGGACGAGTGGGGATTTCCGGCGTGGGAAGTTGCGCGCGGGCCTGGTCGTCGTAGAAGTAGCGCTAGCGATCGTACTGCTGACGGGCGCGGGACTCATGATTCGAAGCTTTTACGAGCTGACGCACATCGATTTAGGATTCAATCCGAAAAACCTTTTCTTCGCCCCAGTGGGGCTGCCGTTCGGAAGCAAAGAGGCGACGGAGCAACAGCAAGACAAAACCAGGAGAATCGAGGAGCGATTAAAAGCCCTGCCTGACGTGGCAGAGCTTGCCGTGAACAATTCTCTGCCGGGCTATAACCCGGGAGGGCGATTTGTAGCGACTGTGCCAGGCTCGGCGCATTCCGAGAAGGTTGGGTTTGATGGGTGCAGCGAAAACCTGCTGCGAATGCTCGAGATGCGGATGTCCCTCGGGAGATGGCTGTCCGCAAGCGAAGTGGATGCGGCGCAGCCGGTGGCAGTCATTAATCAGACGATGGCGGCACGTTTTTATGGCGGGGAGAACCCGCTGGGGCGCCAGATTGAAGCGAAAGAATTTAATGAAAAGGTGCAACCGGCGCACGATGTGTATTTTCAAGTGATCGGTGTGGTGCGCGACATAAAGGATTATGGACCGCAAGTGCCGGTGCTTCCGATGGCGTTCGTTCCGTACACGATCCGCGGAGGAGGAATCCTTTTCCTGAAGACCAAGGGCGATCCGGCGCTGCTGATGAATGCCGTGAAGCGGGAGATGTGGGCGGTAGACCCCGATATGGTTTTTTCGCCGCAGATGGGGCCGTACATTGATGTGTTTTACGGACTGACGTACTCGACGCATGAGTTGGGGTTGACGACGTTCACGGGAGTGGCGGGGATTGCGCTGGTGCTGGTGGTGATTGGGGTGTTCAGCGTGATGGCGTACACGGTATCGCTGCAGACGCAGGAAATTGGAATTCGTATGGCTCTCGGGGCGCAGCAAAGCCGCATTTTGCAGATGATTCTCGCGAAGGGCGCGCGCTTGCTTGCGGCAGGAATTGTCCTCGGTCTCTTCGCAAGCTACGGCCTCACGCGTTTCCTAGCGAGCCAGATTTGGGGTGTTTCTGCAACGGATCCATGGACGTTCGCCGCGGTGGCCGCCCTGGTCGTCGCAGTGGGATTAGGAGCCTGCTTCCTGCCCGCGCGGCGCGCCACCTGCGTCGATCCTATGGTCGCACTGCGCTACGAATAGGAGCACAGAATGACCTGGCTTCGTCGTTTGTTCCATAAGGGGCGCGCCGAAAGCGAGCTCGACAAGGAGCTCCAATTCCACCTCGACGGTCAAATCGCCAGCTACGTAGCCGGGAGGCCTCAGTCCAGAAGAGGCCAGCCGTCGTGCGAGGCTTGGGTTTGGCGGTATCGAACGCGTCAAAGAAGAAGTCCGCGACACGCGCTGGGAAACTCACCTGGAAATCCTCTTCCGCGATTTCCGTTACGCCCCCCGCAATCTGCGGACAAATCGTGCGCAGTCGCGACGACGTGATTTGCATCGGGCCGGCTGAGCGGCCTATCCCAGCAGAAGCTCACGTGGTTCCGAGGAACGGTCCTCGATCCAGCGTTCCGGTAACGTAACTCCACGTCTACTTTACGGGATGACTATCTACGATCCTTCCCGGCTCTTCCTTCCTTTTTCGTGAGATGCCAAGCGTCACACCATGAGCATAGATAGGCACGAAGTTCCTTTGGCGCATTGGCGGTTGCCATCTGGTGAGAGGCTGTGGCCAGAGCTTCACCTTCGCTTGCGTACTTCCGCTTGCCGCTGACCGGACATTGTGATTCGCTGTCGACCACGAACCCTTCCAGTGAGTCTTCTTTGCTGTGATCTAGCCATTCGTCTTTACGACTATTTCATTTAGTGCGAGGAACCCCAATCATCTGATAATGCAGGCGAATCAGGCAAACGACTGATCAAACGCGCAAACCGTCCACTTCGATATCAAAACGGAGTGCGATGCAGAGCCAGCCGTAGAAACTATTCATACCTCAACGCTTCCATGGGGTCCAGACGCGTTGCCCGGCGCGCCGGAATATAGCTCGCAAGCAGAGCGGACATTATCAGCACGGCGGCGACGGTGCTCAGAATCGAAATATCCCAGGAGCGAACACCAAAGAGAAGGCTGCGCATGAACATTCCAGCAGCTATCGAGGCTGAAAGACCGATAACGACTCCGATGAGGGTCAACCAGCCAGCTTCCTTCAGAATGAGTTGGTATACAGAGCTACGTTGTGCGCCAAGGGCCATCCGTACTCCAATTTCACGGGTCCGCTGGTCCACACCATAGGCTGTCACGCCGTAGAGGCCCACGGCGGCCAGCACAAGCCCGATGGCTCCAAAGAGCCAGGTCAGGCTGGCGATCATGTTCTGCTGGGCAAAATCGCCGTGAATGACTTCGGAATATGGCTGTACGCCGTACATCACGAGGTTCGGATCGACATCCGCCAACGCCCTCTTCAGCTGCCCCTGCAGGTCCGGCGGATTTCCCGGTGCCCAGATCACGATGTTGTACAGGTAATGCGACCAGATTTCGCGGATTTCCGAGTCTGCTTCATCGAAGTGTGCGGTCTGCGCCTCCGGGAGGAAATACATGGGCTGCTCAGGTTCCCACACACTCGACGGAAAGTAGCGCATGTCGGAGGCGACGCCGACGATCTCGTACATCCCCGTATTTTTCCGCGGAGCGGGGCCGAAGTGCTGCCCGGTGGGGTCCTCCCTGTCGAAGAACCTCTTCGCAAATGCCTCGTTGATCACCGCCACAGGCCGCGTATTACTGTTGTCGTCGTCGGTGATCGTACGTCCCATCACGATCCTGTCCCCGAGAGTCTCAAAAAACCCCGGCGTCACGCGGGTCCATGCCGATGAGACATCGTCCCTCGGGCCAGGCTCGGGTTTACCCTCAATCCGGATGTCATGATCCCAATATGAGCCGCTCATCGGTGCATAGAGTGCGGGGCTGACCATACGCACACCGTGGATGGCGCGCAGGCGCTCCCCGATTTCGCGGAAGAGCGGGAGCAGTGCCTCCTGCTTATAGTTGGAAAGTAACGGATTGATCGAGACCAGATACCGGCCGTTGGTATCGAATCCGAAGTTCTGGTGCTGCAGATTGCGCAGGCTCTGGCCGAGCATCGCCGCCACGCTCAGCAGTACGAGCGATATAGCCGCCTGCACGACCACCAGCGTCTTCTGCGCCCAGTGGCGATTGCCTCCTACGGAGCGGTTCACTCCGCGCAGCGCTTCAATTGGATCGGCGTGCGAAGTCATCCATGCGGGTGCAATGCCGAAGACGACTCCGGTGATCACCGAAATACCCAGCGCGAAGAGCAGCACCGGCATCGACGGCGCTGCGTCTACGGGGACCCAGGTGTCCGGTGCGGTGAAAGTAAGGTGGAGGATCAGTCTGGCGCCCGCATACGCGACGGCGATACTCGCGACGGCGCCGAACACACTCAGGGTGAGGCTCTCAGCCAGCGCCTTGCGCACCAGGCGCGCGCGCGATGCACCGAGAGCGGCGCGGATCGCCGTCTGGGGCCGGTCCTTCAGACCACGCGCCAGCAGCAGATTGGCGATATTGGCGCAGGCCACCAGCAGGACACAGACAGCAGCCACCAGCAGCAGCCGCAAACCGTCCTTGTAGTTCTCGCGCATCAGGGAAACACCCGCGCCGCCCGGCGTAAGATGCAGGGTCTGCTTCTCCCAGAGTGCCCTTTCCAGCTCAGACATATCCGCCACATGGCTCGCCAGCCAGTGGTGCAGTTCTACCTGGAGCTGCACCTCCAGGGTTTTCGGATTCGTACCGGGGCGAACCCTCCCGATCAGATTGAGCCAGGCCTCGCCGATATTCTTGAGGCGCGCGGTTGCGCCGTTGACCAGCGGCTCCGTTGTCAGCGGAAGCCAGAAATCGGGCATGTCCGAGTCGGCGACCTTCGCTCCGAAGAAGCCCGGCGGGGCGACACCGATCATCGAGAACGGATGGCCGTTGATCTGGTATGTCGCTCCGACCACTGACGGATCGGATCCGTACTTTCCCTGCCAGGTGTGGAAACTCATCACCGCGACCGGCGGCGCGCCTTCTTGGTCGTCAGCATCGGTGAACAGACGCCCGCGCCAGGGGGAAATGCCGAACGTCTCGAAGAAATTGCCGGAGACGTACTCGCCGTTACCCGTCGTGACTTGTGCCGAGGAACCGTGGCGCCGCACGCCCAACCCGGCATTACCAACCTGGAACGCCGCCAAGTCCTCGAACGCGGTGGTATTGGCGCGGAAGAGCTTGTACGCCTCCCACGAGAAGAAACTCCAGTCGTTCTGCGGCAGGAAGTTGCCGTCTCCCTGCGTGTACCCATTCGCGTGGCAGCAGCGGACAGCATCGCCGATGCGCCAGAGCTGGTCGGGCCGCACGGCCGGCAGCGTCCGCAGCATCACCTGCTGTACCAGCGTGAAAATCGCCGTGGTCGCCCCGATGCCGAGAGCGAGGGTGAGGACGGCCACGATGGTAAAACCGGGAGACTTACGCAGCATGCGCAGACCGTAGCGCAAGTCCTTCCAAAGCATCTGCACGGTACACTTCCTAAAATACGACCTATTCAGAGCCAGCAACAAGTCCGGTCCGGATCTTTAGAGATTATAGACAACAAAACCGACAAGCGCCTTCCATGAGTTGGCCGGTAAGTGTCAAACCTGTTCTTTCATTTCTTGTCTGTTTTTTCTTCTTCTTTATTTCTTCTTTTCCAAACTGTTCCTATTGAGCCAAGCGGCCTCTGTCCACCCTTCCATCCGCACTCTTTGTTGAGCGATTGTCGCTCGGTGCAAGTTGGGTGTACTCGATTCAGTCCGTGCGGCTACCTGATCTCCCGTGGTACGACACTTCGGCCAATGAAGGCCAAAAGTAGCAGAACCAACGCCGTCAGCCAGGCAGCCACGCTAAAGACGAGCTGCATATACAGACCGATGGTTAGACCGGCGCCAATCTGCAATGTTGCCAGAACCCCGAATTGCGGCATTCCATACAAGAGAATGAAAGGCAAATAGTGCGTGCCAAGCGCAATCATGAAGGCGGGGTAGAACCAGTTCAGCCGATAAGCGGTGGCAGCCGCTACGAGCGGGAGATCAAAGCAGAAGCATAAACGTAATCTGCATTGCCAGAACATTCATCGGGTGCCCCTTGGGCAAGGATGCGGGCCGGCCCATCAATCGCAAAAGCAATTGCGTCAAAGGAAAGATGAACATGCCGCCTACGACCAACGCGATCATCTGAGGGAGAACGAGGCGGTCGACAGTTTCAGGGCAAGTCCGGGGAGATCCCAACGGCTCCCATCCGCCCCTTGTATTCCCCCGTGTATACTTCCAGAGCGGTCCTGATCAAGGACAGAGCGGGCACTTCATCTGCCTGCGGAGGTACGGCGTGCGACGAGTGATCGTGCTGACTTTGGCGGTGCTGGCTGGTTTGCCTGCCTTGGCCCAAGAAGCCAAAAACACAGAGAAGCCCCTGGCCCTGATGGTACGCCGCACGGTCCACGATATGGGCCATGACGCGCTCATGCCCCCAACGCTTTCCTACCTCTTGGGCCTGACTCCACACGCGGAGACCGTGGCGGTGAAACAGGTTGCCGCTAAAATCGGAGGAAAGGATATGATCGGCTTCAATGTTTCCGTGAAAAACCATGGAGACATCGTCATTTTCCGGGAAACCTCCACTGTCAGGACCTACTTTCTGACTTCTCCGGCAGGAGTGTTGCGCAAGGTGATTGAGTCCCGCAAGCCGGAGAATGGCGAAGGGGAATTCACAACCACGGAATTGCGCCCCTCCGCTCTTAAGAAGCGTTTTGACAAAGAAAGGCAGTGCTGGATGGATGTGGCGAAGAATACGGCGCTCTCCTCCGATTGCTATTCCGCGGCGAACTAGGGCGCGCGTGGTGCAGGCGATTTCTGAAAAATCTTCCTTTTCGTGCGCTCGATGAAAACATATTCTCTCTAACCGAGAGTGCGGATTCGCACCGAATTGTGGCAATCCTCCCCAGATTCTTCAACGCCTTATTGACGCGCAAACCAGACAAGTTCGAAAGTCCAATAAAGGTGAAGCTGGAAGTTGTTCAAAAGAAACGCCAAGGAAAGTGGCGCGCCTTAGGGGACGATTTCCGAACTCTTTGGCTGAAGGACTGTGCGCCAGAGAGGCCGCAAGCGGTGATCTGAAAGCGAGAAGAGGCACGCGCTAACGCTTTTCTTCAGAATTCTTCGCGCTAGTGATCCTATGCCAGATGTCTGTAAATTGAGATTCCGACATGTTTAGCTTCAGATCCAAGTGGCTTGGCAAGTTGCTGCCGCGCAATTCTGTCGGCGGGCTAATGCGGTTGTTTGCCGCATTCGAATTGTCACTCACAGAACCAGACAAAGGGG
>Ga0207055_1029_pt1 | contig 39366 bp, 38 predicted proteins | sample Alteio_BWMinCont_57_FD_153293 | JGI IMG/M metagenome (GOLD analysis project Ga0207055, IMG submission 153293) | Enriched cells from forest soil in Barre Woods Harvard Forest LTER site, Petersham, Massachusetts, United States -... | ecosystem: Environmental > Terrestrial > Soil > Temperate forest >...
GCTCCGGTTCGGATCATGATGCTCAAGCGGTCCTACAGTCTCGTCGACTGGTCGAAGAATTCATCAAGAGTCAAAATCTACTATCCGTATTAATACCCGATACGAAGAAGTCGCAGACCCTGTGGTTTGCGGTCAAACAGTTCCGCGACAGTGTGGTTTCCATTCGCGAGGACAAGCGCACGAATTTGACGACCGTGGCAATCGAGTGGACCAATCCAAAAACGGCGGCGCAATGGGCGAACAGTTTCGTCGCGCTTGCCAACGAGCTCGTCCGAACGCGGGCGTTGGACGATTCATCACGCAACATCGCCTACCTCAACAAACAAATTGCGCAGACGAATGTCGTCGACATGCAGCGAGTCATATACAACCTCATCGAGTCCGAGATGAAAACGCTGATGCTCGCCAACGCACGGGCAGAGTATGCCTTCACGGTCATCGATCCCGCGGTCCCGGCGGAGGTGCGAAGTAGTCCAAAACGCACACTCATTTCGCTGTCTGGTTTTGCAATCGGCTTGATGATTGGCGTCATCGCGGCCTTCACGCGCGAGCGCCTGGTTCGACGGCTACCCAATGAGCCAAAGATCACCTAAAACATGTGGCGTCGATCTAGGCCAGGTGCAGTAACTATGCTCACCGACGAAGATCGCTACAGGCTCCTTAAGCTTCTGGAGCCAAATCCGGAGTTGAGCCAGCGCGAAGTGGCGCGGGCTCTGGGCATCAGCCTAGGCAAGGTCAACTACTGCCTAAAGGCGTTGGTGGAAAAAGGTTGGATCAAAGCCGCGAATTTCAAAAACAGCAAGAATAAGACCGCGTACATGTACCTTCTGACACCACGTGGAATCGAAGGTAGGGCGCGGTTCACAGGTCAGTTCCTTAAGATCAAGATGCGCGAGTACGAGGCGCTCAGGAATGAGATCGAGCAGATACGCGCCGACGCGCAGCGCCAATCGAGACGCTAGCGGGCCCGAAATCACGCGAAGGTTGGATCAGTTGATCGACTTCGGCATTGGTACCGCACGGCGCCACGTTCCTATAATTCTTGTATCAGTGTTATTCATAGCAAATGAAACATATTCCGCCCACTAGCAGTATCGCGAATCTGCTAGGGCGATTGTGGCGTCACCTAAGCGGGCGCCGGCGGCGGCAGTTCGTGCTGCTCACATTTCTAATCCTATTCGGCTCTTTCGCCGAGGTTGTGAGCTTGGGAGCCGTACTGCCCTTTATTGGCATCCTCATATCACCCGATAGGGCGTTCAAAGTCCCCATCGTCGCGAATTTCGCACACAGTTTGGGCATCACGTCGCCCCATGAACTGCTACTGCCGCTCACGGTCACGTTCGTTGCGGCCGCAATGATCGCCGGTGCAATCCGCTTGATACTGCTTTGGGCCAGTATTCGGCTCGCATTCGCGACCGGCGCCGACTTAGGCATCGATGTGTATAGACGCAGCCTCTATCAACCCTACCGAGTGCACGTAGCTCTCAATAGCAGTGAACTCATAAGCGTGATCACCAGCAAAGTAAGCGACACAGTCACCGTCTTGACGCAAATGCTGATGCTGTTCAGCTCACTTGTAATGCTGGTTGTGATAACCCTTGCCTTACTCGCGGTCGATCCGATCGTTGCCTTATTGGCGACGGCCGGCTTTGGCGCCACTTATGGCGTGATTACTTGGATGTCTCGGCGCCAGTTGCGCGGCAATAGCCAGCGCATCTCATCCGAACAAACGCGCATGATCAAAGTGGTCCAAGAAGGTCTTGGCGGCATTCGTGATGTGCTGTTGGATGGAACGCAGCCTTTGTACTGCGATATCTACCGCCGCACCGATTACCCATTGCGGCGGGCACAAGGCGCCAATATGTTCATCGCGACAAGCCCACGCTTCGCGTTGGAAGCATTGGGGATGGTGGTGATAGCCGCACTGACATATGGTCTCAGCCGTCAAGCGGGAGGCCTCGCGACTGCTCTGCCCGTGCTTGGTGCGTTCGCGATTGGCGCCCAGCGTCTGCTGCCGGCGCTACAGCAAGGTTATAACGCATGGTCAAGTGTTTTAAGTTGTGAGACCTCGCTTGCGAAGACAATCGAGCTGCTGGATCAGCCCCTGCCGGCGGAGTTATTGCAACCGGCACCCGTGCCGCTGCGCTTTCATGAGGCTATCCGTTTCGATCGCGTGCGTTTCAGGTACAGCAATGACGGGCCTTGGGTACTAAATGATCTTAATTTTGTGATCCGCAAAGGCAGCAGAGTCGGATTTGTCGGCAGCACCGGCAGCGGTAAGAGCACCACCCTGGATCTGCTAATGGGGTTGCTGATGCCCACTGAGGGTGAGCTTCTGGTGGACAGTGAGCCGGTCGTCGGCAATCGAGTCAGAGCCTGGCAGAGAAGCATCGCTCACGTCCCGCAAAGCATCTATCTTGCCGATACCACGCTGGCGGAGAATATCGCCTTCGGCGTGCCGCGCGAGACGATCGACCTCGAGCGAGTGAAACAGGCCGCGCGTCAGGCCCAGATTGCCGAATTCATCGAAAGCCGACCCAGCGGCTATGACGCTTCGGTGGGTGAACGCGGTATCCGACTTTCCGGTGGCCAACGTCAGCGCATCGGAATTGCGCGAGCGCTCTACAAGCAGGCGAGCGTATTGGTATTCGACGAAGCCACGAGCGCCTTAGACAATGCCACCGAACAATCGGTAATGGATGCCATCGACGGTCTTGATCGCGACCTCACGATTGTGCTCATCGCACACCGCCTCAGTACTGTGCGTCGCTGCGACTCTATCGTGGAATTGCAGAATGGCCAGCTGATTGCGCAAGGGACCTATGATCAGCTCATCGAATTAAGTCCGAGTTTTCGCAGCATGGTCCGCGCGGTTGCCTGATTTCGCAGGATGCAATGAGTAAGGTCTTGGTCACCGGTGCTGACGGGTTCATCGGCTCACACCTCGCCGAGGCGTTGGTGCGGGCCGATTATGACGTACGCGCTTTCGTCTTTTACAATTCTTTCAATTCGTGGGGATGGCTCGACCATTGCAGCGAGGACGTGCGAGGAAAATTTGAAGTATTCGCGGGCGACATCCGCGACCCGAACGGTGTCCGCGCCGCCATGAAGGGTTGCGATTCGGTAGTGCATCTGGCGGCGCTCATTGCGATTCCATATTCCTATCACTCGCCCGACACTTATGTCGATACCAATATCAAGGGCACTCTAAACGTCGTGCAGGCGGCGCGCGAGTTAGGAGTGAGCCGCGTGGTGCATACTTCCACAAGCGAGGTTTACGGCACCGCGCGATACGTGCCGATCACGGAAGACCATCCTTTGCAGGGGCAGTCGCCTTATTCAGCCAGCAAGATCGGTGCTGATCAGATTGCAATGTCGTACTACAGTTCGTTTAACACGCCGGTGACGATCGTGCGCCCCTTCAATACCTACGGGCCGCGCCAGTCGGCACGTGCAGTGATTCCGACGATTATCAGCCAGATCGCCAACGGCAAAAGACAGATCAAGCTGGGCGCGTTGCATCCTACGCGTGACTTCAATTATGTGAGCGATACCGTCGCCGGACTCATGGCTGCGCTGAGGGCGCAACGCGGCGTCGGCGAAGTCATCAACATCGGCAGCAACTTTGAAATATCCATTGGCGATGCCGCTCGCACAATTGCCGACGTAATGCAGGTTGAGATTGAGATTCTTACCGATGACCAGCGCCTGCGCCCGGCAAACAGCGAAGTAATGCGACTGTGGGCGTCGAACGATAAGGCCCGCGAATTGCTGGGGTGGCAGCCTCGCTATGGCGGATTGGATGGATTTCGGCGGGGTCTCGCGGAAACCGTCGATTGGCTGGCCACGCCGGCGCATCTGAAGAATTATCGGTCGGACATTTATAATCTGTAATGGCCGCGACTATCCCCGCTACTCTCGCCGGCCAGATCGTTGACGCGATTCAGACGGTCGTTGGCAGTGGGCCTGTTGGCCTGCACGAGCCGCGCTTTAGGGGCAATGAGTGGATTTATGTAAAGGAATGTCTCGATTCAACCTTCGTCTCGTCCGTCGGAAAATTTGTCGACCGCTTCGAAGCCGAACTGGCCGCTTACACGGGCGCCAAGCATGCGGTGGCCGTGGTCAACGGAACCGCCGCGCTGCATGTCGCCCTGGGTCTGGCGGGTGTGCAATCAGGCGATGAAGTGTTAATCCCAGCGCTGACGTTTGTAGCCACCGCCAATGCAGTCAGCTACTGCGGGGCGATACCGCATTTCGTAGATAGCGAGGAGCGCACTCTCGGTGTCAACCCGCGCGCACTGTCCGAATACTTGCAGGTCATCGCGGAAGTGCGCAACAAGCAATGCGTGAATATTGCCACTGGTCGAGTGATCCGTGCGTTGGTTCCAATGCATGCGTTCGGCCACCCCGTCGATATTGACGGGGTACTGGCCGTCGCGAGGGATTTTCATTTGGCCCTGGTGGAGGATGCTGCTGAGTCCCTTGGGAGCTCGGTACGCGGACGCCATACAGGCACCTTCGGGCTGATGGGTACCCTCAGCTTTAACGGCAACAAAACGGTCACCACCGGTGGGGGCGGCGCCATAATTAGCAACGATTCAAATTTGGCGAAACGCGCCAAGCATCTGACGACGACCGCCAAGATCAATCATCGCTGGGAATACCGCCACGACGAAATCGGATACAACTACCGATTGCCGAACATTAATGCCGCCCTCGGATGCGCGCAGCTTGAGCAGCTTCCCGATTTCCTGCGAGCCAAGCGCCGCTTGTTCGCGCGATACTCGGACGTCTTTGCGCCATTACCTATGGTGCGCCTTATCGAGGAGCCGAAAGAATCGCACAGCAATTACTGGCTGCAGACCCTGCTGCTGAACGAATCGGTGGCGGAACAACGGGACTCGATTCTTGCGGCAACCAATGATTTGGGGCTCATGACGCGCCCCGCTTGGACACTGATGCATCGGCTCGTACCTTATCAGAGGTGTCCGCGGATGGAATTGTGCGGCGCGGAATCGCTTGAAGGCAGACTAATCAATCTGCCAAGCAGCGCGCACTTGGCCATGGAGAATGCCCGTTGAGCAAGGCCCCCATCTTGCTGATTGGCGCCGGTGGCCATGCAAGGTCCTGCATAGACGTCATCGAGCAAGAGGGCCGTTTCGCGGTGGCCGGCCTTGTGGGATTGCAACAGGAAGTAGGGCATCGGGTCCTCGGATATCTGGTTCTGGGTAGCGATGAACTGCTGCCGGACCTGGTCAGCGGCGTGTCCCATGTCTTAATTTCTATAGGTCAGATCGAGACTGTCGAGCCTCGCTTGCGCGTTTTCGGCCTTCTGCAGGAAATGGGCTGCGAATTGCCGGTAATCATCTCGCCGCTTGCCTATGTATCGAAGCATGCAACTCTGGGTGCAGGCACAATCGTGATGCATGGCGCAGTGGTCAACGCCGGTGCGAGCGTGGGGCGCAATTGCATCATCAATAGCAATGCACTGGTTGAGCACGACGCCGCAATTGCAGACCACTGCCATATAGCCACCGCCGCCGTGATCAACGGCGGCGTGCACATCGGCGCGGGAACCTTCGTCGGCAGCAACACCACTGTGCGACAGTGCGTCAAGATTGGAGAGCGCTGCCTGATCGGCATGGCGCAGGGGTTGATGACCGATTGCGAAACAGGAGCCTCCATTCCTGTGCAAAAGAGGTCGAGTTGAGAACTCTGATTATTGCCGAGGCCGGCGTGAACCATAATGGTGATATGGGTCTGGCGCGCAAGTTGATCGATGTGGCGGCCTCAGCGGGTGCCGACCGCGTCAAGTTTCAGACCTTCAGAGCAGATCGTCTTGTCACCATCCAAGCGAGGAAGGCAGACTATCAGGTCCAGTTGGCCGATGCCGGTGAAACCCAGCACGCGATGCTGCGGCGGCTTGAGCTGACTCCCGATATGCATGTTGAGCTGATCACTCTTTGCAGGTCGCGAGGCATTCAGTTTTTCTCCACCGGTTTTGACGTGGACAGCCTCGACCTCCTGGCAAGTCTGGGAATCGACAGCTTCAAGATCCCGTCCGGCGAGATCACCAATCTGCCTTATCTGCGCCACGTAGGCCATTACGGAAAGCCGGTCATTCTGTCTACGGGTATGGCCAATATGGAAGAGATCGAGGCGGCATTGATGGCGATCGAAAAGGCCGGCACTCCACGCGCCAAGATGACAGTCCTTCACTGTACGACGGAGTACCCTGCACCAATGGCGGAGGTGAATCTTCGTGCAATGCTAACAATACGAGATGCCTTTGGCGTTGCAGTGGGCTATTCCGACCATACACCTGGAATTGAGGTCGCCACGGCGGCGGTAGCCCTCGGCGCTTCAGTGATCGAAAAACACTTTACGTTGGACCGGAATCTCCCTGGCCCGGACCACAAGGCGAGCCTCGAGCCCGATGAGCTGAAAGCAATGGTCAGCGCCATTCGGAACGTGGAGCAGGCGCTGGGCGACGGAATCAAGTGCGCGAGTCCAAGTGAACTGAAGAATCGACCGATCAGCCGCAAGTCGATCGTCGCCGCGCGGTCCATTGAAGCGGGTGAGATTCTAAGTGCCGACAATGTGACCGTAAAGCGGCCGGGAACGGGTGTCTCGCCGATGCGCTGGGACGAAGTGCTGGGTAAGCGGGCCTCGCGGCACTACGAGTCGGACGAGGCGATTGAACTTTAGGAAATGATCGTTTCGATTCACCAGCCGAGCTATTTTCCGTGGCTCGGGATGCTGGACAAGATCCGTAAGAGCGACATTTTCATGGTGATGGATGAAGTCCAGCTCTCCGACAACGCCTACCAGCATCGCAATTTGTTTCTTACGGCTGATGGAAAGACCAAGTTTCTTACCATTCCGTTTGCAAAAAAGGACTACCTCAAGCGGCCATTTCGGGAACTCGAAATTGCATCGCCTAATTGGCGGAGCAAGCATTTGAATTTTATTTGGAACAGCTACCGAAAGCATGCGTACGCGAACGAGATCATGCCCAGAGTCGAGGGTTTCTATGCCGCAGACTATCATCTGTTGGCGGATGCGGTGCTCGCGTCGATGCGGCTCTCGTTCGACCTATTTGGAATTGCTACACAGGTCGTATTTCAGAGCGCTATGAAATACGACCGCTCTTTGCGGCGCGGTGATCTCGTGCTTGCATTGGTGCGCGCATCAGGCGCGACCTGCTACCTGTCGGGGACGGGCGCGCAGAGCTATCTCGATGAATCTGCATTTCGCGGGGATCTAACCATGCGCTACAACTTCTTTCACCACCCAGTCTATTCTCAGAAAGGCGGATCGTCATTTAAGGAGGGTCTGGCGTGTTTGGATGCGCTGTTTAATGTTGGCGTGGAGGGCGCGAGGGCTTTGATCGACGGTACCGCGCGGTGAAGAAAATTCTTGGAATCACCTCAATAAGATCCGACTACGATCTTATGAGTTCTCTATACGCAATTCTTCACGAGGATCCGGACATCGATTTCCGCCTTTTGGTTGCAGGAGCACACCTATCTGCTACCTACGGGAGAAGCGTGGAGCTCATTCGACGTGATGGATTCAGGATCCTAGGCGAGATCGAATGCCTGATCGACGGGGACTCGGCACGTGCGAGACTCAAGACGGCGAGTATCCTTTTGCAGTCGGCGGTCGACTTAGTGTCCAATTGGGATCCGGATGTGCTGATCTTTGCCGGCGATCGAGAGGATGTCCTGATAGGCGGAATGCTGGGAACCTATCTTCGGATTCCGACAGTGCATTTTTATGGCGGCGACCATGAGCACGACGGGCATGCTGACACCGCCGTGCGCAACGCCACATCAAAACTGGCAACGGCACATGTTGTGGCGATCGAGGAACACAAGCAGCGGCTAATCAGCATTGGAGAGGATCCAGCTCGCATATTCGTCGCTGGCAGCATTGCGCTCGACAAGTTCAGGCTTCTCAAACCCATGAGCAAGCGCGAATTGTTTGCTAAGTTTCCAGAAGGGAAGAATCTCGAAGGCTATGCGCTTCTCGTTTTCCACCCGGTAGATGCAGAGGAGGAGCTGGCGGGTGAGCATTACGAGAACATTCTGCTGGCATTAGGCGACCAAGGAATTCCCGTCGCGGGCAATTATCCGAACAGCGATCCCGGGCACAGCCATATCGTGGAGGTTACCCGGCGCTACGAGCTGGAGCCGGGTTGCTGGTTTTTCAAAAACCTAGAGCGTGAATGGTTCTTGTCGCTTTACCGGCAGGCGCGCTTCATCATTGGCAATTCTTCATCCGGGATTCTGGAAGCTGCGTCATTGCCTCTGCCTGCCATCAATGTCGGCCTGAGACAAAGAGGCCGCCTCGCGGGGGAAAACGTCATATATTGCGACTCTGATCGCGCTGCCATCCGAGAGGCAATTACCCACGCTATGCAGCCCGCTTTCCGTGACTCGGTTTCAAGAATGACTAATCTCTATGGCGATGGACACTCTGCCGAAAGAGCTTACCAGTACGTCAAACATACAGATTTTTCGGCCATTCGCCCGAAGACCGAAGATCCACTGCGCTTGCGCGCCCGCCAGATACAAGATCAGGAGCGATCGTGACCGACCAGGCTGACCGCGCTAATTCGGGTGTTTGGCAGAGGCTGTATGCAGAGGGCAAGAACGATCTGCGCTATCCCAATGACGTGCTAGTTCGCCTCGGAGCCCGAATGCTCATCAATGGCCAGGATCGAAGAATCCTCGATTTTGGTTTCGGCACTGGCGCAAATTTGTTGCATTTCGCCGCTCAGGGATTTGAAACCTGCGGAGTCGAGATATCCGAGCATGCCGTTGCCCGTACCCGGGAAAGATTGCGGGCCGCTGCATTGTCAGGCGATCTGCATTTGATCGGCGCCGGTCAGCGATTGCCATGGATGGATTGCGTCTTTGACGTGGTGTACGCGTGGCAGGTGCTGTACTACAACAGCCGGGACGGCTGGAAGTCGACCGTCGGCGAGTTGGAACGGGTAATCAGGAAGGGTGGGCTGGTGGTGATAGCTACCGCCGCGCCCGGAGATATCTCCCAGGTGCAGGCTGAACCACTCGGACACTGCATGTACCGGTCCAGAGTTCAGGGCCAGGAGGGATGTATTCTCACTATTCCCGACCGAGATGCGCTCGCCGAGTTATTTTCCGGACGACAACTCGAGATTGGTGAATTTGGATTTCAGTTTGGCGGCATTACGTCACGCCACTGGGTTATCACTTATCGGATGCCTTCTACATGAACGACCGTGTTCTGGTTGTGGCGCCGCACCCGGACGATGAGACCTTGGGCTGCGGTGGGACTCTGCTGCGCCTGCATCAGCAAGGCGCGGAGTTAGCTTGGCTCATCGTCACCGGCATTTCTGAAGAGTTCGGTTGGACTTCGGAGCGCGTGAAACAGCGTGACACGGAAATTTGCGAGGTGGCTAAGTTCATTGGATTCTCCCAGGTCTTCAATCTGCGTCTTCCAACTACTCGCTTGGACTCCGTTTCCATGCAGGAGTTGATCAACCAATTCTCGGTGGTATTCAAATCATTCGAGCCGCAACAGTTGTTTTTGCCGAACCGGTCGGACGCGCACACCGATCATCGGGTGGTGCACGACGCCGCGGCGGCATGTACGAAGTGGTTTCGCTATCCTTCGATACGACGGGTATTGGCGTATGAGACGATCTCGGAAACTGGATTCGGCCTTGGTGCGGAGTCTGAATTCCACCCCAACTATTTCGTGGATATCAGCGACTTTCTGGAGCGCAAGTTGAAGGTTGTGGCGATCTACCAGTCTGAGTTGGGAACGTTCCCATTCCCGCGCAGCATCGAGGCAATTAGGGCGCTGGCCGCTGTTCGCGGTGCTGCCTCGGGATTTGTGGCAGCAGAAGGTTTTCAGCTGCTGCGCGAGCGCCAGTAACGAAGACGAGCCTGCGTTGCCCAAGCAACTTTCACCGAAGACAAACACATGACTGCGGATAAATCGGAGCACAGCTGGCGCAAAACTCTGTTGCCTTCCACCTCGACGTTGCAGCAGGCCATTCGCAATCTGGACGAATCTGCTCTGCAGATCGTTCTCATCGTTGCGGAACACGACGTGCTGCTCGGGACGTTGACGGACGGCGATATTCGACGCGGGCTGCTGCGTGGGTGTGATATGAACTGTGCGGTAGACACGCTCATGACGCGTAACCCGCTGGTAGTGCCCGAAGTGCTCCCGCGGACCACGGTACGGCAGCTCATGCAAACCAATAAGATTCATCAGCTGCCAGTCGTAGATCAAATTCATCGCGTGGTGGGTCTGCATCTGTGGGACGAACTGCACTCCCCCGGGCAGCGCGCCAATCTGATGGTTATCATGGCAGGCGGTCTCGGGACTCGATTGCGGCCGCGCACCGAGGATTGTCCGAAGCCGCTACTGCCGGTGGGTGGCAAGCCGATGCTCGAACACATCATCGAGCGCGCCAAGGCTGAAGGTTTCGGGACCTTTGTGCTAGCCATCAACTATCTCGGCCATATGATCGAGGACTACTTTGGTGACGGCGGCCGTTGGCAGGTGAAGATTGAATATTTGCGCGAAGAATCTCCCCTAGGAACGGCTGGGGCGATCGCACTGCTAGAGCCTCGGCCTTCGCTTCCCGTTCTGGTCTCCAATGGAGATGTGTTGACTGACATACGCTACAGCGAACTGCTAGATTTCCATTGCCGTCATGACGCTGCGGCGACAATGGCGGTCCGTCTTCACGAGTGGCAGCATCCATTCGGCGTGGTCCGCACGAACGGCGTCGATATAGTCGGTTTCGACGAAAAGCCGGTGACTCGCGCTCACATCAATGCCGGCATCTATGTGCTGGAACCTGCCTCCATCGATGTTCTCAATCTTGGCGAACCCTGTGACATGCCAGCCTTATTCACTCGGCTCAATGACCGCAACGCGCGAACGATCGTTTACCCCATGCATGAGCCGTGGTTAGACGTAGGACGCGAGGCCGACTTAGCGCAGGCGGATTCAGTAAGGTTGCGGGGCCATGAAACGACTAAAAAATAGCTTTTCGAAATGATCTGGGAATTCGAGTCGGACAGCTTTTCAAAGGAGGGCATTCGCAATTCATTGAGTGTTTTTGGATTTGCGGTGGTAAGGAACGTTCTCGACCAGGAGGAAGTGAGTCTGGTGCGTTCGGAACTGGACCAGGCGTTTGACAGCACTCATCTGCGGGACCTGCCCACTCTGTGTTCCAACGAGATGCTGAAGCGCGAGTCTATCTGGAGAACGCTGTTCAAGGATTGTGTAGTGAGTGCGCTCCGGGCGGCCGTCGGTCCCGAGTTGTGGTACCAGCATGACTGGGACGTGCAGCGAAATTCATATGGACTGAATGGGTGGAGGCGGCACAGTGGTTGGCACATGGATGCCGGTAGCGAGACTGGCAATGACTACCTGCGCACGCCGGACTATCGCTTCGTCAAGTGTGGAATATTTCTGCAGGATTCTGACAATGGCTGGGGTGGGGGAATCCGCATCAAACCTAAGAGCCACAGAGGGCTATCTGACTCCAACTCTATCAAGCGGGGACTATTTTCCTTACGGCGGGTTCTCAATCGCATCGCATCGATGCTACGCGTAGACGTGGATACCTTCGAAGTGCCAACTAAAGCCGGTGACTTATGCTTCTTCGACTCGCGGCTGCTGCATTCATCCGTCCCGCCCGGTTGGGAAAACATAAAGAGAATTGGCTACGATCGGAAGCCGGAAATTCGAGGATTTTGGCAGGACATCCCAAGGGAATGCACCAAGTATGTGATTTACTGGGACGCGTGCAATGCCGCCATGACCGATGACTTCCTTCGTAACAGCGTCAAACGTGCGCAGAGCGAGCCGGAAGGAATGACTGAGCAACGGTTTCGCCCGGCCGTGTACACTCGAATTCTGTCGTTGAGCTACCCTCATGATTACCCCAAGGCCTTCGTCACGGCTGCAACAGAGTGCAACGTGGGCGTAGCGAGCCTAGAAATACACGAGGCCGCATTCTACAAACAGAAACTGAAAACGATGCAGTTGTTGCATTCCTAGTGGACGCGCAGCAGTTTTGAAAAATCTTGAACAGCTGATCGTCAACGAAATAGGGGCTGATGACGCAGAAGGATTGGCATGCAGATCGTTGCGTTGATTTTCGCCCGCGGCGGCTCCAAGGGATTGCCCGGCAAGAACATTCGCCCTCTTGCCGGCCGGCCGCTGCTTGCCTGGGCAATTGGCCACGCGCGAGCCGTCCCACGTATCGGCCGAATCATTGTTTCCACGGATTCGGAGCAGATTGCGGCCGTGGCCCGCGAATGCGGTGCAGAGGTGCCTTTCATGCGACCCGCAGAATTGGCGCGGGATGACAGTCCCGAATGGCTCGCCTGGCGTCACGCGCTGAATTACTTGAAGGAATCCGCCGGTGCGTATCCCGACGTTTTGATCGTCGTGCCCGCCACCGCACCCTTGCGCACTCCCTCAGATTTGGAAAACTGCCTGGACGAATTCGCAAAGGGCGGCGCGGACATGGTTTTTACAGTTACGGATGCACATCGAAATCCTTATTTCAGCATGGTCAAGCGTAATGCCGATGGAACGGTCGGTCTGGTCATCCCCCCACACGGCTCGGTATTTCGGCGCCAGGATGCGCCCGTCGTTTACGACATTACGCCTGTCGCGTATGTGGCTAGCCCGGAGTACGTAATGACCCGTACCGGACTATTCGCGGGCCGGGCGCGCGTAGTGCACGTCCCGCCGGAGCGGGCAGTGGATATTGACACTCTGCTGGACTTTAGAATTGCGGAATGTCTTCTGTCCAATGCATGTGATGCGCCCGCAAATGGATAAAGCCCACTCGTCGCGATGTTTGGATTCTACGAAAAGGAAAATCATTTACGTCTGTTTCGGGCGTTTGACCGACAAAATGGCGCAAGACTGGTACGTAGACTGTCTGATCGAAAATGGCATGACCGTCGAATATTGGGATATCGTCGCCCTGGTGCGGAAAGAGCATTCCGAACGAGGCGCACTGTATCCCGGCTACCTGCATGTCTTTCGCAGCATCGGCGAAGTCGAGAAGGCGTTGCAGCACCCTGAGAATAAGGACGCGTTCTACGTGATGCTGATCACCTATGTGGCGCAGTTCATGCAAATTTTTCGGCTGCTATCCAAATACGATTGTCGGATGTTGTATTTCGCCTGGGGCGCGATGCCGCAAGATCCCGCTTACAAATGGCGCAAGATATTTGCATGGCTTTCGTCGCCCTATATGTGCGCTAAGGAGATTGTCAATAGATCCAAAGCACTTGCACTTAGGAGACTGAAGCTCGTTAAACCGTTCGAAATCACATTCGTAGCGGGCGACGCATTATTGGCCGCCAATAGCTATTCGGCTAAGGTGGTACCAATAAACTATTTCGACTACGACCACTATGTTAATGTCAGGGACAAAGGCAACGCGCGACTCGTATCCGGTCAATATGCGGTGTTTTTGGATATCAATCTTCCATATCACACCGATCTTGAATTCTGCGGTTACTCAAAGATCGATCCGGTAGATTATTATCACTCGCTCAATCGGTTCTTTGGTTTACTTGAGCAACAATATGGGATCCGAGTGGTTATTGCCGCTCATCCGAGGGCCGATTACGACAGTACGGCATTCGAAGGCCGGCAGATTTTTCGTTTGGTGACAGCTGAGTTGGTAAGAGATGCTGAATTCGTGCTGTCGCACACGAGCACTGCAATAAGTTATGCGGTTCTCAATGCCAAGCCGCTCGTCTTTATATACACCGACGCGATGGCGACCGCCTACCAACAAACATTCATCCGCGAGATGCAAGGATACGCAGATTACCTAGATGCTCCCATCTACAATATCGATGCGGCGCGTGACGCTCATCAAGTATTCCCGAAACCAGTCAATCAAGAACGCTATGAGCGCTATAAGTACGATTATCTGACGTCGCGCCAGTCCGAGGACACGCCAACCCACGAAATTGTTCTGCGCGAGATCCAGTCGTACTCAATTGTCGCGTGCGCATCGCACTAACCGCATTGTATTCATTGCGCCCGCCCGAGAAAGGCGGGTGGTCATGCGGTGCTCATTTAATCAAGGCAAAACTCTAATGTGCGGAATCGTTGGTTATTTTGGCTCTAATGATGTCGATCTGACTATTGCTGCGAGGACAATTCTGCACCGCGGTCCGGACATGCAGTGCATCACTTCGGGCAAGGACTGGAAGATTGCATTCAACCGGCTTTCGATTATCGATGTCAGCGAAAACGGCATGCAGCCGTTTTCGTTCAATGGTGTGACGGTTGTGATGAACGGAGAGATATACAACTATAGGGAGTTGAAAGAGGAGCACAAGGCGGAATTTAGCTGTCGTTCAGGAAGCGATGTGGAGATTGTCCCATTTCTATACAAAAAATATGGCGTAAATTTTCTGCATAAATTGAATGGGATGTTCGCCATGGCGATCATGGACCCGACCGCTGGCAAATACCTATTGGTGCGCGACCGCTATGGCAAGAAGCCGCTGTTCTATAAGCAAGTGGACGGCGGCGTCTACTTCGCTTCGGAGCTAAAAGCGCTGAAGCAAATCATCGCGATGCGCCCCGACAAGACCAATCTCGCGTTGAATATGGCCTGTTGGATGCTCATACAACCGCTTACTCCGTATGAGAATGTGTTCAACGTCAACCCCGGTCACTTTCTTGCCTTCGACGGCGAAGCAGTAGTGGAACATCAATGGTACGAGCCGAGAATTAACGGTGTTGAGCAAAGCTATGAGGAGATAAGGGAAAATTTCATGTCGCTCTACCGACGGGCCATCGACTTGAGATTGAGAAGTGATGTACCTATCGGCATCTCGCTGAGCGGAGGCCTCGACTCGTCGTCGATGGCATATGTGGCGAGCGATATTTCGCCGCATAATTTCGTTGCCTTTACCGCCAATATCGTGGGAAAGGAAAGCTGGGAGGGGTCCACGGACACCGAGAATCCGCGGCGTCTTTGCAATGATCTTAATATCCGGCAAATCTCTACTCTGGTTGACTTCGACTTCTGGAATCGAAACATCGTCGATATCGCACGTAACTTCGATGAGGTATTCCTGAACTCGGGAACACTCATTTTTTATGCGATCTCAGCGGCCGCGAAAGCAAACGGCGTCAAGGTACTGCTGAGCGGAGTGGGAGGCGACGAGCTGTTTGGAGGCTATCCTTGGCAGGCTCGCATGCGTTCGCTACCTATCCGCAGAATTGGGTCCGCAATGCGCCGGGCTTCCTCGCGTAGCGCCGGATTGTTTCCCGAGTGGTGGTTGAAACTCGGCCCGGGAGAGTTGCGCAGCCGGATCGCTCGAACGTACAAGTTGTACGCGCAATTTCAGATATGGCATGCGCAATCACTTTCGGGTGCATTCGTACCCTACATGCGCGATGTGAATCGGAGCATCAGCGAACGAATAGAATCCGTGAGTCTAGGATATTTTCGTAAGTCCGTTGAGGCCGTTGTCGGCGATCCGTACAACCAGGTGCATTACGCGAATATCTTTACCGTAATTGGGAATCAGAACTATCAATTCGACATGGCGAGCATGCGCCATTCGGTAGAAAATCGCAGCCCGCTACTGGATGTCAATGTCGTCGAATACCTTATGTCGGTTCCCGATCATCTAAAAAACGAGCATGGTCCAAAATCACTAATGCGTCGCATGCTGGCAGAATTTTTGCCGCGGTACATCACCAGTTCGAAAAAGAGCGGGCCAACCATGCCCCTTGATCGCTGGTTCCGCGACGCGCAGATCGGCAAGAGAGTGAGGCGCTTCCTGCTTGACAACCGGGAGCTGGTCGGCGAGTACCTTTCGGCGGATCTCGCTGGCCGTCTGCGGAACGAGTCACTCTATAGCGGAGCGACCGGTGCGCTTCGGACATTCGCACTATTGGGCTTCGTTATCTGGGCGAAAATCAACATCGAGTGCAGCGTCGGCTTGCAGCCGATTACATTCACCGAGCTGACACAGACGTAAAGCGGAGAGCATGCGATGCCAAAGGCCCTCATCACCACAGTGCCGTTCGCAGACAGGAACCGCCTGCCTCTCGAGTTGCTGGAGGCCGCGGCCATCGACTACGAGATCAACCCGCTTGGACGCCGACTGAAGGAGCCGGAATTGGCGGAGATGGTGACGGATTTCGACGTATTGATCGCAGGCACTGAGCCGATCACAGACCTCGTGATGGGCCGTGCGAGCCGCTTGAAGCTGATCTCGCGCGTCGGCATCGGCCTCGACAGCGTCGATCTGGTGGCCGCCGAGCGGCGCGGTATCCTTGTAGCATACACACCCGATGCGCCGGCGCCTGCGGTCGCCGAGTTGACGTTCGGGTTGATGTTGTCCCTGCTGCGCTCGGTGCACGTTGCAAATTTGCAGCTGCATCAGGGTAAGTGGCACCGCCATATGGGCCGGCGTCTCGCCGAGGTTACCGTGGGCATCATAGGCACGGGCCGTATTGGTGCGCGTGTCCTTCGACGAATTCCCGCATTTGGTACACCAAGGGTGCTTGTCAACGACATTAAACCGGATCTAAAGCTGGTGCCGGAACTCAAGCTGGAATGGGTGGGAAAAGAGGACATCTACGCGCAGGCAGACGTGATCAGCCTGCACGTTCCATTGACCGCGCAGACGAAGAACATGATTCGCAGAGAGCATCTTCTGCAGATGAAACCCGACGCGCTCCTTATTAATGCATCGCGCGGCGGGATAATCAATGAACATGATCTAGCGGAAGTGATGCGATCCGGACACCTGGGCGGTGCAGCTATCGACGTCTTTGATCATGAGCCGTATTCGGGCGAACTTTCGGGAATTGAGCGGTGCCTGCTGACCGCGCACATGGGCTCGATGTCATTGGACTGTCGGGCGCGCATGGAGATCGAAGCGACCGAGGAGGCGGTTCGATTCCTGTCGGGTTGCACGCTGCAATCCCCGGTGCCCGCGGACGAGTACGACATACAGCGACAGGGACTCTGAGTGTAAACCATGCAAAGAGTGTGCGTTGTTGGCGGATCGGGCTTTCTAGGCTCACACGTAGCGGATCAGTTAAGCGACGCGGGAAACGAGGTTTGTATTTACGACCGTGTCCCGTCTCGATGGCTTCGGCCCGATCAAAAGATGATCGTCGGCGATGTTCTGGATGTGGAAAAATTGACCGATGCAATTGCCGGCTCCAGTGTCGTGTACAACTTCGCGGCAATCGCGGATTTGAACGATGCATTGAACAAACCCATTGACACGGTGCGAGTCAACGTAGTCGGGACGGTCAATATCCTCGAAGCGTGTCATCTGCATTCGATTCGCCGATTCGTGTATGCCAGTACAGTTTACGTATACAGCCGCGAAGGCGGATTCTACCGGTGCAGCAAGCAGGCGGCGGAACACTACGTCGAGGAGTATCAGCGCGCATTCGGCCTCGACTTCACAATTCTGCGGTATGGTTCCCTTTACGGGCCAAGGGCCGACCTAAGCAACGGTCTGCACCGAATCGTGCGCGACGCGCTTGCCCGGGGCTCGATCAGCTACGATGGAAACCCTGAGTCGATTCGGGAGTATATCCACGTCGAAGATGCGGCCCGAGCCAGCGCGCTGATTCTCGGCGAAGAATTCAAAAACGAAAGCGTTGTACTTACGGGCCATCAGCCGATGCGAGTAGTGGACCTTTTAAAGATGCTCGCAGAAATACTGGGATATCCGGATCGCGTTGATTTCCGCGACCAGGCATATCCCGGGCATTACGTACGCACTCCTTACGCCTATCAGCCTAAGCTCGGGCGCAAATATGCGCCAACGCTTCACGTTGACCTAGGCCAGGGACTACTGCAGCTCATTGATGAGGTCAGGTTGCAGACGCCGGTCGACCGGACGGCTCACGATTGACTTTATTGCAACTTAAACGTGTGGCGAAGGCATCGCTCAGATCTTGCGCGGTGGGTCTGGGAAAAACGAGGCTTGGACGAGTGATTTCGGAACAGGTTATCGAAGCGTCAATTGCGAGGAGCCGCGCCGTAACATATCGTGGCACGCACCTGGCCTTCTGCATCCCGAATAGTCTGAATCATTTAAGAGTACACACTTTCGCGACCAAGGAGCCGGAGACGCTGGAGTGGATCGAGTCGATTCCGGAGGGAGCGGTACTTTGGGACGTAGGGGCAAACGTTGGACTGTATTCATGTTATGCGGCTAGGGCACGCAGATGTCGGGTGATTGCCTTCGAGCCATCCGTGTTCAATCTGGAACTGCTCGCCAGAAACGTGTTTCTAAATCAGCTTACAGACAAAATCACGATCATGTCGCTGCCGCTGTTTGAGCAGTTGACTGAAAACACGCTGAACATGTCAGGCACGTCGTGGGGAGGCGCGTTGTCGGCATTTGGCGTATTGCACGGATTTGACGGTCACGCGATGCACAAGGTATTCGAGTTTCGTACCCTAGGAGTCTCGATGGACGACGCCGTGAAGAAGCTATGTCTGCCGCGGCCGGACTATATCAAGATGGATGTGGACGGCATCGAGCACCTGATTCTGCGGGGCGGAAGAGAAGTGCTCGACGGTGTTCGCGGCATCATTGTGGAAATTAACGACGGGTTCGCGGTCCAAGCAGATGAATCCAAGCGCCTGCTGGAGGCTTCTGGCCTACGACTAGTTTCCAAGGCCCACTCGGCAATGATCGAAGAAAGCGCGACTTTCAACCAGACGTTTAATCAAATTTGGGTACGTTAGCGTGCTGGAACGATATGCAACCTTATTCTGGGACTTCGACGGCGTCATCAAAGATTCCGTTGCAGTGAAATCGGATGCCTTCGAGAGTCTGTTTACGCCGTTCGGTGCCGAAGTGGCGACGCGTGTCCGCGTCCACCACGAGCAATACGGTGGCATGTCGCGTTACGAGAAGCTGCCCTTATACCTGCGTTGGGCTGGCCGGGATGGGTCTGAGGCAGAGGTTGCCCATTACTGCGAGCTGTTTTCGGCGGCGGTTCTGCAGAAGGTCATCGACAGCCCATGGGTGCCTGGGGCGCGCGAATATCTACGAGCGAACCACGCGCGCCAATTCTTCGTACTCGTCACAGGAACGCCTCGGGCCGAGATGGAGGAAATTCTGATGGCGCTCGATCTTGCTGCATATTTTCGCGAGGTGCATGGAGCCCCCGCCTCCAAGCGGGACGTAATCGAATCGGTGCTGGCGCGTTCGAATTGTTCACGGGCAGATGCGCTCATGATCGGCGATTCGGCCTCCGACTATGCAGCGGCCAAGGCAGCAGGCGTGGAGTTCCTGCTTCGGCGGACTGATCTTAATCGAAACCTTCAACAACAACACTTCGGCTTGCAATGCGAGGATTTCATTCATGGATAGAATGGCAGCAACGCGACGCCTCCGCACCACTTTGCGTGACGGCGGCACGACAGTGGGAAGTTGGATGCAGATTCCACACGCGTCGGTTGCCGAGATCATGGGGCAGGCAGGATATGACTGGGTCGCACTTGACCTCGAGCATGGTGCAATCGCGTTGCAGCAGATTCCTGATCTATGCCGTGCCCTTGAATTGGGAGGAACTTTGCCGCTGGCGCGCTTGGCCCAGGCAAATCCCAAGGATTGCAAGCAGGCACTGGACGCCGGAGTCGCTGGGGTCATCGTTCCGATGATTGAGAGCGCCGAGCAGCTGATTATGGTGCGCGACAATTGCCGATGGCCGCCGGCCGGTAAGCGCGGCGTCGGATTCTCCCGGGCAAACCTATTCGGAAAGCATTTCGAGGCGTACCGTGAGGAAGCACAGGAGCCGCTGCTGGTGGCAATGATCGAGCACATTCGCGCGGTCGAGAATCTCGACGCAATCCTGGACGTGGCGGGCCTTGATGCGGTGCTTATCGGTCCGTATGACCTCTCGGCTTCGATGGGAATGACCGCGCAATTCGACGAGCCAAGATTCGAGGAAACACTGCAACAGATTCGAACGCTCTCGCAGCAGCATGCTGTTCCCTGCGGCATTCATGTAGTCCACCCGGAAGGCGAGGCACTGCAAAAACGTCTGGCGGAGGGCTATCGCTTCATCGCGTATTCGATCGATGCGGTGTTTCTCACCACGGCTGCTGAGCGGCCAATAGCGGGTTCTAAACCTGGCGATGGCGCGCCCGAACATGAATTCAGGAATCGCCATGTTATGGAGCCGCACTGAGCGATGAAGACGCTACTCAGAAGTCTCTACAAGTGCACGCAAGCCGCGCTCGAGCGGGTTGGAGTTTATTTCGTCATTTCGCGAATAACGTTCAGGAATCGTCCCGAGGTCATCAACAGGGCTATCTGGAAGCCTTTCGTAATCGAGGACAAATGGCGATCGCTGTACAAGGCCACGCAAGCCGAAACGAACGGCGACTCAACCGACAATATATTTAGACAGTGTAGGTTCTATTCCACGCTGCAGATGGCCAACTACGCGGCGTCCCTTCCGATTGGCGACGTGATTGAGTGTGGGTGCTGGCACGGCCACTCCACGATCGCAATCGCCAGCGTACTCGCGGATCATAAGTTTTCGGGTCGGTTTCACGTTTTCGACTCGTTTGAGGGAGGTTTGTCGGATTTTCAGGACAAAGACGAATCCTATTTTCAGTTGTCCGAAACTGAAAAGCGTGTGCAAATCAGCCAGTTCAAATCCAATTTCGACTTTGTGGAATCTGTGACCGCAAGATTCGGTTTCATTGAATTACATCGCGGTTGGATACCTCAATCGTTCGCCTCGTTTAGTATGCGTCCGGTTAAGTTCGTACACGTCGACGTAGACATGTACGAGCCTACCAAGGCGGCCTTAGAGTTCTTTTGGGATGGTCTGGTATCGGATGGATGCATTGTTGTAGATGACTACAATCATGCGGTCTTTGAGGGTGCTACCAGGGCAGTCGATGAGTTCGTGGAAGGTAAAGCGCCGAAAATATTCTATAAGATGCCGTTCGGGGGCTCCTGCTACATCATTAAATAGTCATGCATCTGAAGCATACCGATTCGAGGGCGAATAATGGCCCTCCCTGAACATTGTCTGCTGTGCCGCGCCAAGGCGGATGATCAACGCGTGGTAACCTCACACGTCTACGGCGCGAAGGGAGCTGAGCGCGCGTTTTATCATTGTGGGCGCTGCGATGTGCGGTACATGTATCCAGGACTGTCGCCGGAAGACGAGGCGCGCTTCTACGCCGCCGAATTCGAAGGCTTCATGGCCGGCCGCGCGGGAGCGGCCGGCGGCTGGGACAAGGTTGGCGATCACATTCGAGCCAACGAGCCCACTCGCTTGCGCCGCATGGGTTATCTGAAACCATACCTGGAAAGACCGGCCAGCATATTGGAGCTGGGCTGCTCATCGGGCTTCATGCTCTTTCCCTTGATCGAAGCCGGCCATAGCTGCGTCGGCGTGGAGCCGTCCGGAGCATTCAGCGAGTTTTTGAGAAGCCGGGGAATCCCTGTGCATGGCTCGCTCGATGATTTTTCGCGTTCCGGCGTGCGGGAACCCCTCGACGTGGTGATGCATTTCTTCGTGCTCGAACATATAGCAGAAGCGCGAGCATTCCTGGAACGGCAGCTCAAGCTGCTAAAGCCAGGCGGGAAGATAGTCTTCGAGATTCCCAATGCGGCAGACCCGCTGTACTCGGTGTATGACATTCCGGCCTTTGAACGCTTCTACTGGTCGATCGCCCATCCATGGTACTTCAGCGAAGCTTCGCTGCGATTCTTGCTCGAACAGGTAGGGCGACCCTACGAAATCCTTCGCGATCAGCGCTACGACCTGTCGAACCATATGGTATGGGCGCGCGACGGGCGGCCTGGGGGCATGGGCCGGTTTACCGAGATTCTGGGCCGAGAGCTCGAGGACGGCTACAAGCAAGGGCTGATCCACGCCGGCAGGTGTGACACATTGGTCGGAATCGTCAGCAACGTCTGAGTCGCATCAACTGTGGAAAAAATACTTATTACCGGCGTCGCCGGTTTCATCGGATCGCATATCGCCCGGAGGCTATTGCGGGACGGCTATGAGGTGGTCGGGATAGATGATCTTTCGGGCGGTGATATTGCCAGCGTGCCGCCAGAGGTGGATTTCATTCAGGCTGACCTCGCCGGGAAGTCTGTTGCGCAATCAATACCCAGCGGTTGCCGCAAAATCTTGCACCTCGCCGGGCAGTCCTCCGGCGAAATCAGTTTCGACGATCCCGTTGCGGATCTTGAAAAGAACACGCTCTCGACGCTCAATCTCATTCGCTACGGGATCGAGAATCGCGTCGAGCGTATCGTCTACGCAAGCTCGATGTCGGTATACGGCGCAGTGGAGGATGCTCCTATCGATGAGGATCATCTTTGTTCGCCACTTTCCTGCTATGGCGTGGGAAAGCTGGCCGCCGAGGGTTACCTGCGCGTCTACATGCGTAAACTGCCCTTCGTTTTGCTGCGCATGTTCAATGTCTATGGGCCCGGTCAGAACATGAAAAACCTGCGGCAAGGCATGGTCAGCATCTATCTTGCGCAGGCGCTGGCAAATGGCTCGATCGAGGTCAAGGGCAGTCTCGACCGGTTTCGCGACTTCATCTACATCGACGACGTGGTCGAAGTATGGCGGCGCGCGGTTACTCAACCCTCGTCTCTGGGCCGAACCTTGAATGTCGGCACGGGTGTCAGAACGACAGTGGAGGCTTTACTGAAGCGCATATGCAGGCTTGTTCCGACCGCCGAATACTTCGTCCAAGGGGCGACTCCAGGTGATCAGAGCGGAATATATGCCGATACCAGAAAACTGCAGTCGTCCCTCGGATTCGACACATTTACACAGCTCGACCAAGGCTTGGCCAAATTCGCGGAGTGGGCGCGCGGGGTCGGAGTCGATCGTGGCGCCGGGGTTCATTCATGAAAATAGTGGCGCTCATTCCAGCCCGCATGGGCAGCAGCCGCTTTCCGGGGAAACCGCTTGCCCCTCTGCTCGGCAAACCAATGATCGGACATGTCTTCGAGCGAGTGGCGCAAAATCCTCGATTGACTTTGACCGCCGTCGCGACATGCGACCGCGAGATATTCGATTATGTGCGAAGTATCGGCGGGCGTGCGGTCATGACGGGCACTCAGCACGAAAGAGCATCGGATCGTTGCGCGGAGGCATTGCGAATTCTCGAGACCGAGGACGGAATCGTTTACGACATTGTCGTGATGGTCCAAGGCGATGAGCCGATGATTCACCCCGATATGATCTCCGAAGCGGTCGATCCCATGCTTCGGGATTCCTCCCTGCAGGTAGTGAATCTGCTGGGCAAGATCGAATCCACAGCCGAGTTCGAGGATCGCAATTGCATAAAGGTCGTGTGCGATCTGCAAAGCAATGCACTTTATTTTTCCCGTGAACCCATCCCGACTCGATCAAAGGCTCCCGTGATTCCCATGGGTAAGCAGGTATGCGTCATTCCATTTCGGCGGGATTTTCTCCTCAAGTACACCACGCTCGCGCCAACTCCCCTGGAGATAGTCGAGTCTGTGGATATGATGCGCATCCTGGAGCATGGCATGAAGCTGCGGATGGTGCCCACTGAGCACGATTCTCACGCCGTCGACACGCCCGCCGACTTGGAGTTGGTAGCTCGTCTGATGGCTGACCCGACTTACGGCGTTTGAATCGCTTGATACAGGATGTATGCTAAGGGCGGAACCACATGCCCAGATTTCTTCGCGGCGCGGTGTGGACGCCACTTGCAGTGGTGGCGGGGAAATGCTTCTGTGGGCCGCAGAGACCCACTTGGTGCCGGAGCACGCGAACGTCGTGCTTTGGCAGGGGGCGGCGAGTAAACCAGGAGTCCGATCGCTCACCCAATACATCGAAACTCATGCGGAAGACATTCGACGGCGCTACTTAGCTTGGTCCCACGATCTCGGAGAGACACGGGTCTTTGGGCGCAGACTCCGCGAGCGATTCAATCTTGCGGACGGCACGAGCTTCTGGTGGCTCTCAGTATTCGTGGAGCAAAGTTCGTGGAAGCAGCGCTCGCTCGAAACGATGCTGAAACTGTTCGCGCTCGAACAGCTGCTCAAACAGGAGGCCCCAGCAGAGCTCACTTTCGAGGGTTCTGATCGCGGTGTGAATCTAACCCTGCGGGCCATATGTCGCGATCTCGGCGTTCGCTACCAATGGTCAAAGATTTCCAAAGGAAGGGTCCTCACGTTGCAACTGATGGTGCGCGGCCTGCCGAGGCTCCTCCAGGGACTGATGGCGCTCGCATTTTTCGCCTCATTAAGATTCGCCCTGAAGCGGCCGCCCCGGGTTGGCACGGCAGGCTCAGCGAGGCGTATCGTGATCTGTGGACCGTTCTCCAATCATAATGCCACCTTGTATGGGGGAAGCGACTTTACGTCGCGCTTCTGGGGGACTCTTCCGCAGGTGTTGATTCAGGACGGTTTTGAAGTGCACTGGATGCACTACTTCTATGCGCACGACGCGGTGCGGACCGCCTGGGAGGCCCGAAAGATTCTGCAGCGAATCAACGAGAATTCAACGAAAGTGATGGCGCATTCTTTCGTCGAGTCGTATCTACCCGTCCGCGCCTTCGCGACCATCTTCGTCAGATGGCTGATGATTGCTATGGAGTCGTTCGTTGTCGGGCTGTGCCTCGCCAGGAAATTCGCGGAAAATCCATCTGCGAGCTATTGGCCCCTAATTCGTGACGATTGGGCAAAGACATTCCGCGGGTTCGGCTGCGTGACGAATCTAATCTATGAGCGGTCCTTCGATCGCGCGCTGAGGGTTTCGGGGCAGTATGATGAATGCATCTACCTCATGGAGAATCAGGGATGGGAACGGGCGCTTGCGCGAGCGTGGCACAAACATCAACATGGCCGATTGACCGGTGTGGCGCATTCGACGGTCCGATTCTGGGATTTGCGGTATCACTGCGATCCTCGCCGCTACGACGGCGCACATCGTGATTTGCTGCCGGCGCCGGATTCGGTCGTGCTCAACGGACGCATGGCACAGAATGAGTATCTTATGACCTGCCCCGACAGAGAGCACATTGCGGGTTGCGAGGCGCTTCGCTACTTACACCTTGTACCCGGTAGTCCGCGGGATCTCGGCGAGCTCGCGCGGGGCGAGGCATTGAGAATACTGATTCTAGGCGACTATACGCAAGACCGCACGGACGCACTCCTTCGCGTGGTGGAAGGTGTTCGCGGTAGAACGAGCGTGCCGCTGCAGCTATGGGTCAAGCCGCATCCCGGCTGTCCGATAGACCAGCTGCGGTATGCAAATTTGGACTTCAGGATCATAACCGATCCGGTCGCTGCGCTCGTTTCCTCGGTCCACCTCGTGCTGGCAAGTAACACGACGTCCGCGGCCCTCGAGGCGTATATTTGCGGTGGTCGGGTGCTGGTACTCGATGATTTAAGCGGCGTCAACTACAGTCCGCTTAGACACATTCAGGATGTGTCATTCGTCTGCGACTCGGATGATCTTAATCGTGCAATAGAATCGCTCGACCCTGGCGTGCGCGAAAATCAGCGGCAGACGGACGAATTTTTCAATATCGATCCAAATCTTACCTACTGGCGTAGGTATTTTGATGCCGGGCGACAAAGAGACGCACGCTAGGCTCATTTCCCGAACGATGCGTCGAACAAAGAATTGAATTCGATTATGGACCACGCCTTTCAAGCGCAAGCGAAGCCGGCGCCACGAGTCAGTGTCATCGTTTCGACATACATGCGGGCGCCCCTGGTTGGCAGATGTCTTGAGTCGCTGATCGTGCAGACGTTCAAAGACTTTGAGGTTCTGGTTTGCGACGATGGGTCGACCGACGAAACTGCGGCGGTTGTCGAGCGATACAAGGGTCCGCTCGATCTGACCTATCTCTGGCAGAGGAACTTCGGCGGTCCAGCGCGCCCGCGCAATACCGGGCTGCGCCTGGCGCGCGGAGAGTACGTGGCTTTTCTCGATGTCGATGATTGGTGGGCGGCTCGTAAATTAGAGCGCTCGGTAGCGGCACTGGATGAGGGTGCGGACGTCGTTTATCACGATCTGTACATCGCGCGGTCTTCCCGCAATGGCTGGCGTCTTCGCCGCGCGCGAACTTGGCCTCTGAAATCCCCAGCATTTAGGTGCCTCATCGAACGCGGCAATGTGTTGACCAATTCCAGCGTTGTCGTACGGCGCAAGTTATTGCTCGATATCGGCGGCCTGTCGGAAGACCCTGGGCTCATCGCCTGGGAGGATTTCGACTGCTGGTTGAGATTGGCAAGGGTTAGCGAGAGATTTAAGCGCTTACCCGAGTCCCTGGGATGGTACTGGGTGGGAGGCGGAAATCTGACTTCGCCCCTGAGAACCATTCGAAATTTGGAACGAATGAAGGACTTGTATCTGTGCCCCGAGGGCTCCGGCCGAGATGAAGATCTTCCCGGCTGGTATCACTATGGAATGGGTAGAGCGCACTTTCATTTGCGCGATTACGCCTCTGCTCGACGACACATGAGGCGCGCGGTGCGTGGCAAGTTGTATCCCGGCGCGTGGGCGAAAGCGGTGATGACCATTGGCGAGAGTCTGCTCCGTGGCCGCGTTACTCGAATGGGCGGCTCCTTCGGCGGTGGCTAATGGACCGAGAATCTAACATGCAGGTGGGAACGGGGCCTCGCACCTCAAGCCCTCTATTTGCTTTCCTGAACGAAATTTCTTGGAGCTCAATATGTCCATGACGAGCGTCGCAAAACAGCTGATTCCGCAAAAGTTGCGGCCTTTTGGCATATCGGTCTATTTGCACGCCCTGCGTTACTATTTCTATCTGTACCGATTACTATTTCGTCCAAATCCCAAATATCTGGCCGTTGCGGAACAAAACTACATAACCCTTTTTCCACCACAATGGACAAGTGTATGTATCGAAAACGCTGATCTTATCGTCGACTTGGAAACTGAATACAGCTTCAAACGCGATGACGTCATTTTCGCATACAGCGGACACACCATAGAACACCTGTCGGACGACGCAGTCCGGCGATTGTTCAAGAATCTAGCCAGCTCGATGAGAAGTGGCGGCGTCATTCGGGTCGAATGCCCCGATTTGGACCTGTTGTTAGACGACTATAAATGCGTGCACGACACGGATCGGAAAGTCACTAAGCAGATGCTGGAATCCGTTGGGCATTGGAACATGCCGAAAGTGAGCGACGGTGGTGTTAAGGAAGTCTATGCGCAGGAACACATCAAGATATTGGCCGGGATAGTCAGTTATTTCGATCGCAAGTACAACGCAGCTGTTCCCCCGGTTTGTTCCATCGAGGAATTCAACGAAAAAATCTCAACGTTGAGCAACGCTGAATTCGGCGATTGGGCGGTGTCCTTGCTGACTCCGGAAAAATTGCGCGACTCTTACCTACATCGAAATTGGTTCAATTTTGCTAAGCTGCAAAAGTTCCTCACCGGTGCCGGGTTTTCGGGTGTAGTTCGATGCGGACCCCGGAATACGCACTATGGATTCAAAATGAATATCAATAGAACTCATCGAGCATGGTGTTCGATATTTGTCGAGGCAATCAAGCATTGAACAGGATGTGTTGATTGCTTCTCCGGCATCGACCGGGGTTTATGCACGGATTAGCGTTACGAGAATATAATGAAAATTTCCGACCGAAAGCGCGTATTGGTGACGGGAGGGGCGGGTTTTCTCGGCTCCCATCTGTGCGAGCGACTGCTGAATCTTGGAGATGATGTCGTCTGCGTCGACAACTTTTACTCGAGCAGCAAGGACAACGTTGCTCATTTGTTGGGAAATCCTCATTTCGAGCTGGTACGTCATGACGTCACCTTCCCTCTATACATTGAAATCGACGAGATCTACAACCTCGCTTGCCCGGCGTCGCCGATCCACTATCAGGTCGATCCCGTACAGACAACAAAAACCAGCGTACACGGCGCGATCAACATGCTGGGGCTTGCAAAGCGGCTGAAGGCAAAAATCTTTCAGGCCTCCACCAGCGAGGTATACGGGGATCCTGAGGTTCACCCGCAGACCGAAGATTATTGGGGTCACGTGAATCCCATAGGGCCGCGCGCCTGTTACGATGAGGGTAAGCGCTGTGCCGAGACGCTGTTCTTTGATTATTACCGACAGCATGGGCTCAACATCAAGGTGGCGCGACTCTTCAACACCTACGGGCCACGAATGCATCCCAACGATGGTCGCGTGGTGTCGAATTTCATTTTGCAGGCGCTGCAGAACCAATCAATCACAATCTACGGAGATGGGCTGCAGACACGCTCGTTCTGCTATGTCGACGACACAATCGAAGCCATCTTGCGCTTCATGGGCACCCCTGTGGGTAATACGGGTCCGCTTAACATTGGCAACCCACACGAGCACACGGTAATTGATCTTGCGAAACGCATCATCGAACTCACGGGCTCTCATGCATCGATTGCTTTCTTGCCATTGCCGACGGACGACCCCAAGCAGCGCCAGCCGGAAATTCGCCAGGCGAGAGAACTTCTTGACTGGGAACCCACAATCGGAATTGATGAGGGGCTGCGAAGGACGATTGCGTATTTTCAGGGAAGATAGTCACCAACATGCGATCGCTATTTGCTAACCGAGTGATTGCTACCAGGTAAGACAAACGACATGAACAACTACGACTATTGCGCCGGCTGGGTACTCGCGCAACACGGCCACGGTGGAAGGGTTCTCGATTACGGGTGCGGTGCTGGAGAGACTGTTAAGCTGCTGCGCGGCGCCGGCTGTGACGCATACGGCTGTGACGTGTTCTTCGAGGGCAATGATTATTCGGAGAAAGTTCCCGCCGAACTTGCTGGTAAGTTCATCCGTCGCATGGAAGGCGACACGATTCCTTTCGACGACGAGGGTTTCGATATTGTGGTGAACAACATGGTCATGGAGCACGTTCCCGATTTAGAGCGTGTGCTCGACGAGATTCGGCGCGTCTTGAAACCCGGTGGACTAGTTTTGAGCCTGTTCCCTGACCGCGCTCTGTGGATCGAGGGACACTGCCGTATCCCGTTTCTGCACAGATTTCCTCGGGGCAGCCGGCTTCGCATCTACTACGCCGCCTGCTTAAGTTCATTAGGGATCGGCGCGCGCCGCGATGAAAAACCACTCGCTTGGAGCCGTCGGATCTGTCTATGGCTCGATCAATGGACATACTATCGTACGCGGAAGGAGATCGCTCAAGCCTATGGCAAGCGCTTTAACGAGATTTGGCACATAGAGGAGCATTGGCTTCAGGCCCGAAAGGGCGCACGAATGGCGCTTGCGTACCGCCTGCCACTCGCTGTTCAACGCTATCTTGTGCGAAGGCTTGGCGCGATGGCGTTCGTCGCGCGGAAAGCCGCTTTGTGATCCACGGCTCGCATGGCCGTAGCTGACAACCTGTCAATTGGCGCGCCCGTTGAGGGCACTGCGTCCCGCAGCGTTATTTCAGTGACAACCATTGCTGTGGTGGCATCTGCGTTGCTGATTTATGATTCGCAAGCCTTTATGGCCGCGGAAATGCTCGGGATGAAACGTGAATCCCAGGCGCTCCTCATCATTCCAATTGCAGTGGTCGCTGCTTACTTCTTCGTCTCTACTCCTGCTCGATTGCTCAATCCATTGATTGGATTTTGTATAGTTAAGCTTGCGACCGAGATCGCGCTGAGAGGACAGTGGAGCTACATACTCGACAGTCTTGCGGCCATATTCGCGTTGACGGTGCTGATTTGTGCGCCGGCCAAGAGCTTCGAGGCCGGAGCCAAGTTCGTGGTGACGTTGGCTACAATTTGGGCACTCATGGCGCTCATTCAATGGGTAGCGCTCGCAATGTATCCCGGGCTCATCAAGTATATTCTTGTGGTTTCGGACGAGGGAGTTCTCGAAAACACTGTGGAGCATCCGGTTGCACTTTTGGGAATCATGAGCGAGCAGCAGTATTCTTTTTTGGGTCAACCGCTCGGACGAATGCAGAGCTTTGCCAAGGAGCCCTCCCTCAACGTGATCTACTTCATGTTGCCTGCAACTCTTGGGTTCCTCTTGAAATCACGTTCGACTTTTTTGCTAGGAAGCACGATTTTGGCTTTCTGCGTCCTGTCGCTTTCTGGTTCAGTATTTCTCACGCTGGCGTTCACCGCGATCTGGTGGCTGCTGCTACACATTACTTCAATCAGATTTGCCATGCCTATCGGAATGCTGATCTTGATGGGTGCATTTTTCGTCGTCGTTGACTATTTTGGTTTGGAACCACTGCTGAACGGAATCGCCTACATATCCCAGTACGGCGATTTTCTCACCAAAACCGCATCGTTGACTGACAGAAGTACGGGCGCAGTTGCAAATTTGGGAGCCGCACTGGCCGCGCCATTGGGAAGCGCAACAATATCTGATATCCCAGGTCCCTGGCTGGTCAATTCTGCTCTATCAGGCGGATGGCTGGGTGTGATCTTCCTCGTATGGTTCCTCCGGAGGCTGGGATATCAGCTGGACATTTACTACTCAAACAGCTCGTTACTCAGCGCAGGCAGATTTGGAAGCCTTTTGCTTGTCGGAGTGCTGGCTACGATTATTGTGTTTAATGACTACCAGATGGGTAACTATTCGGGGCTGATCCTGTTGGCGTTCATTTACCGGACCATTGAGTTAAAAAATCGGGCTGGGATAACGCGCACCTCACGGAAGTTGGCATGAAATTGTCTGTCGAGAGAATCGCACAGCTGAATTGGCTGTCGGGGAAGTCGGGCAAATACCAGTGAGCTTGCAATCGCCATACATGGAGTTCATTGCCCAATGCCTCTCATGGATCATGTAATACTTTGAGCAGACAGTCTCAAGCGGTGCGAAAGGTTGCGGTCCTCGGAGCTGGATTCATCGGATTATCACTCGTGCGCAGGCTGGTGAGTTCAGGCTGTGATGTAGCAGTCCTTGATCACAATGCAGCTCCCGCCGATTTAGCCGGTCGCGTTCATTGGATTCGTGGGGAATTTGCGGACCTCAATGCGATCGTACAGGTGCTCGAAGGAACAGAGGTAGCATTTCATCTGATCTCGAGTACGGTGCCTGGGGACGAGCATGTCGAGGTCAGCCGCGAATTATCGGATAACATTTTCGCCACCATCCGCTTTCTCGAGGTGTGCGAACGAATAGCGGTTCCGCGTGTGGTGTTTGCTTCTTCATCGTCCGTCTACGGCCTGCAAGCGCACGTGCCGATTCCCGAAACTGCGGTCACGGATCCGATAAGCTCGCACGGGATCCAGAAGCTCGCTATAGAGAAATATCTGCTCCTGCACCGATTTCAATGCGGACTGGACGTGCGGATCGCAAGACTGTCGAATCCCTTTGGCCCGGGTCAACGTATTTATGGACGGCAGGGATTTGTTGCCATGACTATTGGCCACCTCGTCAAAGACGAACCCATATTGTTACGTGATGCGGGGAGACCGATACGTGATTTCCTGTTCATTGATGACGTAACTGAGGCGCTGGATCGCCTCGCGATGCGCGACGAAGCTCCCGCGGTTGTGAATATCGGCTCCGGAGTCGGCCATTCGCTGCGGGATGTCGTTGCAATGATGGAGCAGGCGATACAGCGGCCGATTAAGGCTATGGGAGGCGAGCCCAGGCGTGCGGATATTCCGGTGAGCATACTGGATGTGACTCTCGCGGCCACGGGAATTGGATTCATAGCTGCAACTTCCGTACGTGATGGCCTTTTGCAAACATTGCATCACTACGGCATTCCCACGCCAGGCGCGTAGCGATTAAGCGCATCCTGCACATCATCACCGATCTCGGTCAGGGTGGCGCCGAGGCCGTGCTGTACCGCTTGATCGGGGCGACCAATGACAGCTTCGAGCATGCCGTGGTGTCTCTTCATCAGGAGGGGGTGTATGGGCAACCGTTGCGTGACCGCGGAGTTTTCGTGACTGCATTAGGGATGCGCCGAGGCCGCGTGAGCATCGAGGGCCTGCGCAGGCTGCGACGAATCACGGCGGATTATAGTCCGCATGTCGTGCAGACCCGGCTGGATCACGCCAATTTGGTCGGCACCTTAATTGCGCATTTTGCCGGCGCACCACAGGTCGTTTGGGCGGTACATTCGACCGATCTCGGGCCGCTGCGCAGCAGTTGGAAGACACGCATTGTTCGGCGGCTGTGCGCGCAATTGTCGTACGCGCTTCCTCGTTTCATTGTCTCCGACTCGCACAGCGGTGCAGCGCTTCACGAGAAGATCGGCTTTTGTGCATCCAAGCTGATCGTGGTGCCGAATGGAGTTGACCCGACATCGTACAGGCCGGATTCCGAGGCGCGAGAGAAAATTAGGGGCATGTGGGGCGTAGCGCATGATGAAGTCTTGCTCGGCTGCGTTGCACGTTGGGATCCACTCAAGGATCACGAGAATCTCGTGCGTGCCGTCAAGGTTTTGGTCGATCGCGGCTATGCCTTCCGTTGTGTGTTGGTCGGCAGAGGAATGAACGCGGAAAATCGCGACTTGCGGCAAATGATAGACCAATCGGGCGTCGCAGACCGCCTGATCCTTGCCGGCGCGAGTAGCGATGTTCCGGCAATAATGAATGCACTCGACCTCCATGTGCTGCCGAGTCGCTCGGAATCCCTGCCCGTCGCCGTGCTGGAAGCAATGGCCTGCGGGACTCCGTGCGTGGCCACTGACGTAGGCGACGCGCGGCACATCATTGGCGAGACGGGATGGCTTGCCCCCCCGCTTGATCCCAAGGCGCTGGCAGATGCGATCGAAGCAGCCCTCGTCGATAGCCGGCACGACTCATTGATCGAGCGCGCGGAAGCCTGCAGGACACGGATCATTCGCGATTTCAGTCTTGCTCGGATGGGGGCTGAATACGCGGCGCTATGGACGCAGGTCGCTGAGACAGCGCCGGGACATGAATGAACTCATTGTCAACAACGATACCTGAGGTGCGTGGATCAATCGAAAGCGCCCCGAAACCGGTGCTGCTATACGTTGTGAACGTCGCTTGGTTTTTCTGTCTGCATCGCATGCATCTAGCGCATGCGGCCAGTGCTGCGGGATTCAGCGTACACGTTGCAACGGCGTCAGACTTCGCGGAAGACGTCGATCTGATTAAGGCGGAAGGGCTAAACTATCATGAACTCAAGCTCCAGCGGGGCCAGTGGAGCGTGATCGAGGAGTGTCGACTCGCCGCGGCGCTTTACCGACTTTACCGGGAAATACGCCCAGACATCGTGCACCACGTGACCATCAAACCGGTGATCTTCGGGACGTTTGCCGCGCGGCTCGCCAGAGTGCCGGCGGTAGTCAACTCGGTATCGGGTCTCGGCTTTGTTTTTACCACCACCGACAGGTGGGCGGCAATGAGACGACTTGCGGTAAGGCTTACCTACAAAGTACTGTTGGCGCGCGCTGCGCTCCGAGTCATCTTCGAAAACAGCGATGACCTAAGATTGTTCGTCGACGGCAAAATCGTCAAACCGGAACAGGCGGTCCTTATTCGCGGAGTCGGTGTCGACTTGAAGCGATTTCGGCCAAGTCCGCGACTCGACGGCATCCCGCTAGTGGTACTTCCGGCCCGCATGCTCTGGGATAAGGGCGTACGGGAATTCTGCGCGGCGGCGGCCACGGTGCGGGTCTGGGGAGTTCAAGCGCGGTTTGCGTTGGTCGGCGGATTGGACGCTGAGAATCCCGCGGCCATTCCCGAATCCTGGTTGCGCGAAGAGACTCGTCGCGGCGCCGTCGAGTGGTGGGGCTGGCGAGAAGACATGGCTGCGGTCTATGCCGCTGCGCATATTGTTTGTTTGCCGTCGTATCGCGAGGGGCTCCCAACCGTATTGCTCGAAGCCGGTGCTTGTGGCTGCGCGCTTGTCACCACGGATGTACCGGGATGCCGGGAAGTGGTCCACGACGGCGAGACGGGGCTGGTGATTCCTGCGCGCGATCCGATGGCGCTTGCGCAAGCCCTGAGAACACTCATATTGAATCCATCGCTGCGCGAGCGATTGAGCGCAGCGGCGCAGGCGCTCGTCGCCGGTGAATTTTCTTCGGATCAAGTGAAGAACTCGACCACTCGACTGTACCGCGAAATGCTGGGTTCGCGCTAGCCGCGTCTTCGCATCGGCAGCATGACGTACCTAGTCAAACAGCTGGTTGGCGAGTTCGCGAAACCGCTAGTAATCGCCGCACTGATCAGTGCGGTCGCGGTAGTTTTGCGATTGAGCGGACGACGGCACCCGGCGACGTGGTTGTGGGCTTCTGCGGCCCTCATCGTCTACCTTGGCGCTATCCCACCGGTGGGCGATGCGCTGCTCGGACCGCTTGAGCATCGCTATCCGCCGCTGCAGGATGGATCCGTGCCGGCGGTCGCCTACATTGCGGTGCTCGGCGGCGGCTATGCGCCGCGGGGCGGCATTCCAGTCACTGGCGCGTTGGACGAGGATGGGCTAACCCGCATTGCCGAAGGTGTAAGAGTGGCGCGGCATCTCGGCGCCGCGCGGCTCGTCGTGTCGGGCGGCGCGCCACCGGGAAAGACACCATCCGCTATCGGTTACGCAAAGCTGGCGCATGATCTAGGCATCGACGATGCAAGACTGGTGGTACTGAGCGGCTCGTTGGATACAGCTGCGGAAGCACACAGCATTGCAGCGTTAATCGGGGCCGCGCCGTTCATACTTGTGACTTCGGCGTACCACATGCCTCGCGCGATGCGGTTGATGGAACGCGCCGGAACGCGACCAATTCCGGCCCCTACCGGCCATCTGGTCAATGAGTCGGCGTACAGTGGTTGGGGTAAGCTTCTACCGACCGCTGGCGGCTTGCGCGAGACCGACCTCGCATTGCACGAGTATCTAGGGCTAGCGGCGTTGGCTGCCGGTGTTGACCGATGATGCGAGTTTTAGTTACCGGTGCCACCGGCTTTGTTGGACACACCCTGTGCGAACTCCTGGCTCGAACGGGTTATGTAGTACGCGCCGCGTTACGCAATGAGCGTCCGGTGCCCGCCAGTATTTCCGAGACTGCCGTAGTAGGCGACATTGCGGCTACTACCGAGTGGCGAGCAGCACTTCGGGGCGTCGACTTGATTCTGCATGTCGCTGCAAGAGTGCACGTTCTTCACGAAGCTCGGGCCAGTGCGGATCTTTACATGGAAACGAATGCACGCGGAACGAAGCAACTGGCGAAAGCGGCGGCGGAGGCCGGAGTCCGTCGCTTTGTGTATTTGAGCAGCGTCAAGGTTAACGGCGAGGAAACCAAGGACCACGCGTACTCGGCATCTGATGAACCGCGCCCGCAGGATGCCTACGGCACGACCAAATGGCTCGCAGAGAAGTATGTTACGGAGACCGCTGCCAGAACCAAGATGGAAACGGTGATTGTGCGCTCGCCCCTGGTATATGGCCCCGGGGTACGCGCGAATTTTCTGCGCTTGCTGCGCTGGGTCGATAAGGGATGGCCACTGCCCCTGGGTGCCATCGAGAACAGCCGCAGTATTGTGAGCATTTGGAATCTTTGCGATTTGTTGGCGTGCCTTCTTACGCATTCACACGCTCCGGGGCGAATTTGGATGGTGTCTGATGGTGAAGATGTTTCGACGCCTGAGTTGATTCAGCTTCTGGGGAGCACAATGCACCGCCGCGTCAGACTCGTGCCGGTTCCGGTTGCTCTATTAAGACTTGGTGGAGGGCTGCTCGGCCGAAAATCCGAGATCTCGCGCCTCTGCGATTCTCTTCTGGTGAATATCGAGGAGACGCGCCGCGTACTGGAGTGGTCGCCGCCTATTACGATGGATGAATCGCTCGCTCGAACTGTGGCTTGGTATTTGTCAAAAGGTCGACTGCAGCGCCGATGACAGCAAGCACTATCTTGGCGGTATTCGTGGCATTTGGAATCGCCCTGGTCGGCACCGGGTTGATGCGTCAATACGCGCTACGGGGAAACCTCATTGATGTGCCAAATTTGCGAAGCTCGCACGCGGCGCCAACGCCGCGGGCTGGTGGAGTTGCGATCGTAACGGCGTTCTTTTGTTCGCTAGTTCTGGTGGCATATCTCGGGCTAATCAATGTCAGGGTTCTGAGTGCGCTCATCATTGGTGGCGGCACGATGGCGCTGATCGGATTCATTGATGATCGTTGGCAGCTGCGAGCCAGCATTCGCTTCAGCGTACATTTGGCCGCGGCGCTTGGCGTAGTATTTCTGCTCGGCGGGATTCCTGACAGCGCACTTGCCCGGTGGGGGCTGCACGGACTGTGGGTCGGCAGTTTAATCGCGGTGCTCGTCCTGGTGTGGACAACCAATCTGTTTAACTTCATGGATGGAATCGACGGCATCGCAGGCAGCGAAGCAGTTTTTGTTAGCGGTGCCGGAGCGCTATTAAACTGGTATCAGGGGGGCGCGCCAGGGTTGACCGCAGCCATGCTCTGTCTAGCGGCGGCAGGTCTCGGTTTCTTGCGTTGGAACTGGCCGCCAGCGCGCATTTTCATGGGAGATGTTGGCAGTGGATTTCTTGGATTCACTCTGGCTGTTCTCGGCCTTGTGGCGAATCAACTCGGTAGGATTCCCCTCGAGGCGTGGGGAATACTGGGCGGATTTTTCTTGGTCGATGCGACTATTACGCTGCTGAGGCGTGTCGTGCGGGGAGACCAATGGTTCGAGGCACACCGAATGCATGCCTATCAGCAGCTTGCTCGTCGCTGGAGGGCGCATCGGCCTGTGACTCTCACGGTATGTATCATCAATGTGTCTTGGCTACTCCCATGGGCGTGGCTGGCGGCAAGAACACCGGCGAATTCAAAGTATTTTCTCATTGCGGCGTTGGCCCCTCTCACGGTCTTTGTAATTCTTGCCGGAGCTGGTCGCAAAGAGAGCTGAAGCGGCACGCGTAGACAAGGAACTTCGACGCAGTCGATGTTGTCGATGCAAGTCAGATTGGTGTTTCACGAACTAAGGGGATGGTTGTCGGCAATTGGCTACAGGGCGAATCTCCCCCATCCTAGCGAGCCGCATGATGCGCCTCCCTTTGCTTGATGTCACGTATTGAAGATCGACTTGGCGACAAAGGGTTTCCCTTAAGGCGGGTATCGAATAGATGTACGAATGATTTAGCGGGTACGCTTTCGTCGCGCGATTGCGACGTGTGCCCTTTGTCAACCAGAGTCCAAATTGTACGTTGATCCAACGTCTGCATAAACTTCCGATCGCAGTGTTTTATTCCTAATTAGTTGGGTACACTGTAAAGGAGGGAGTGATGCTCATCGTAGAAGTTGAAGTAAGAAGCAAGATGCGCTTCGACGATGAAACGGCTGCCGAGGCTGTGTCAAGGAGGTTCGATTGGATCCCAAGTTGGTCCTGATTGGCGGAAATTTCGCGCGCAAGACGGTGGAGCTGCCGCGACCCTTGAAACGCCTCATATCGATTTGCACCGACTGCCTGATGATTCCTCTCGCGTTGTGGACTGCCATCAGTCTTAAAGCCGGTTACCCGGTATTTGATTGGAACGAGTGGCCGGCCTTTGTCGCTGTCATCGCCGTCAGCCTGCCGATATTCGTCCGTGCAGGCCTCTATCGCGCAGTGATCCGTTTTTTGGGTCACCAGGCTGTATTTGCGGTGGCTTTGGCCGTCGCGGTAAGCGCCGTTATCCTGGGGATAGCGGGTGCATTGCTGCATGTCGCGTCGCTCGCATGGAGCGTCGTGGCGATTTATTCTTGCGTTGCATTGCTGTACGTCGCAGGATCGCGCTTCGTGGTCCGCTATTACTTGCTGCGGCGATACATCCAACCGACTGTTGCACGCGTCGCAATCTACGGCGCTGGCGATGCGGGGGCGCACCTTTCCACCCTGCTATTGACGACCCGTTCATTTAACCCGGTCCTGTTCGTCGATGACAACAAGAGCTTGCACGGCCGCATGGTCAACGGCATTAAAGTGCACTCGCCGGATCACCTGCCGATATTGATCAGAGCCCATGGTATCGATCGGATTCTGCTCGCCGTGCCGTCGCTGACCCGCCGCCGCAGACACGAGATCCTGACCCAGCTCGAGCAGCTAGGCGTCCACGTGCAGACCGTACCCGACATCGAGCAGCTCGTGACCGGGAAAGCAAATTTGACCGATCTGCGTGAGGTCGATATCGCCGACCTCTTGGGCAGGGATGCGGTGCCTCCCAAACCGGCACTATTCGATGCCTGCATCCGCGACCGGGTGGTTCTAGTCACGGGTGCCGGAGGTTCGATCGGATCGGAGCTATGCCGACAGATCGTCGGCTTAGGCCCCAAGCGCTTAATTCTGTTCGAGATGTCCGAGCTCGCCCTGTACAACATCGAGCGTGAGTTGCGGGCGTTCGCCGAGAAGAATTCCCTGCCAGTTGAGCTAATCGGACTCATCGGCAACGCGCATTGCAAGAATCGTCTGCGCGATATTTTGCATGCCTACAGGGTGCAGACCGTGTATCACGCGGCGGCCTACAAGCACGTTCCCATCGTCGAACAGAACGTCATCGAGGGCATTAACAACAATGTTGTAGCGACCTGGTACGCGGCGGAAGCCGCACATGAGGCTGAGGTCGAAACTTTTGTTCTGGTGTCGACCGACAAGGCGGTCAATCCCACCAACGTGATGGGGGCTACGAAGCGCTTTGCCGAGATCGTTCTTCAAGGGCTGCAGCGGCGCGGCAGCAAGACATTGTTCTGTATGGTGCGTTTCGGCAACGTCCTGGCATCTTCCGGTTCGGTTGTCCCTTTGTTCAACGAACAGATCAACGCCGGCGGCCCGGTTACCGTTACCCACCCGGAAGTGATCCGCTACTTCATGACCATTCCCGAAGCGGCGCAGCTCGTGATTCAGGCGGGCTCTATGGCGGATGGCGGCGATGTGTTCGTGCTCGACATGGGGAAACCTGTGAGGATAGGCGATCTCGCGCGACGCATGATTCACTTGGCGGGTTTGACTGTGCGTGATGACCAACATCCCGAGGGGGACATCGAGATCTCCTATACCGGCCTGCGTCCCGCGGAGAAGCTGTACGAGGAACTGCTCATCGGCAATAACGTCACCGGCACGCAGCATCCCATGATTCTCCGCGCCATCGAACATTCCTTGCCGTGGGACCGGGTGCAGGAGTTGTTGAACGAGATCCTGGAAGCCATGAGCCGCTATGACTGCCAGCGTTCGCTGCAAATATTGAGCGATGTGGTTGCTGAATATACCCCTGCACCGCAAGCGCATGATCTCATGTGGGCGCGACAGACAACGATGGCAACCGACGATCGGAAAGTGACCAGCCTCAAGCCGCGACGAGTTGTTAGAATGACCGGGCCTGATA
>Ga0207055_1030_pt1 | contig 38428 bp, 37 predicted proteins | sample Alteio_BWMinCont_57_FD_153293 | JGI IMG/M metagenome (GOLD analysis project Ga0207055, IMG submission 153293) | Enriched cells from forest soil in Barre Woods Harvard Forest LTER site, Petersham, Massachusetts, United States -... | ecosystem: Environmental > Terrestrial > Soil > Temperate forest >...
TGGATACATTGTTGCTGGATAAAACTGGTACGATTACGCTTGGTAACCGGCAAGCAACAGAAGTCTATCCATTGCCAGGCATTGATGTGAAAGAACTTGCAGAAGCCGCACAACTGGCCTCCTTGAGCGACGAAACACCGGAAGGTCGTTCGATCTTGACGCTCGTTCGAGGAAAATACTGTGTTCCCGCGATAGAAAAAGCCCCACAAGGAGCTGAGTTCATACCTTTCTCAGCCCATACACGCATGAGCGGTATTGATTTTGGCGGTTCTTCAATTCGCAAGGGTGCGGTCGATGCCATCGTCGGGTTCGTACAAAAAGCCGAAGGCAAAACCAAAGTTAAAATACCCGCCGAGCTTGAATTGATCACCAGCAAAATAGCCCGTGCTGGCGGTACACCGCTGGCTGTTGCAAAAGATGGCCGTATTCTTGGCGCTATTTATCTCAGAGATATTATCAAGAATGGTATCCGTGAACGTTTTGCCGAATTACGTCGCATGGGCATTCGTACTGTGATGATTACCGGCGACAATCAGCTGACGGCAGCGACGATTGCAACGGAATCCGGCGTTGACGATTTTCTGGCGCAAGCGACACCGGAAGATAAGCTGAAGCTAATCCGCAGCGAACAAGCCAAAGGTAAGCTGGTCGCCATGTGTGGCGACGGTACTAACGATGCGCCTGCGCTAGCTCAAGCAGATGTTGGCGTTGCCATGCAAACCGGAACGCAAGCGGCGCGGGAAGCCGGTAATATGGTCGATCTGGATTCCGATCCGACCAAACTTATTGAAATCGTCATCATCGGCAAGCAACTTTTGATTACGCGTGGTGCCTTGACGACATTTTCAATCTCTAACGATGTCGCCAAATACTTTGCTATCATCCCGGCGATGTTTGCAGCATTCTATCCCAGCCTAAACGTCATTAACGTTATGCATCTGGCAACCCCGCAAAGCGCTATTCTCTCCGCGATCATCTTTAATGCGCTGATCATCATCGCTCTTATTCCGTTGGCGCTGCGCGGCGTGAAGTATCGGCCTGAAAGCGCCTTTCGCTTGTTAAGTCGCAATCTGTTGATCTACGGCATCGGTGGCATCATCGTTCCCTTTGTCGGGATCAAGATTATCGACATCATCATTACATCTATCGGGCTCGCGTGAGGAAAACATGTTGAATCAAATCCGCCCCGCAATTGTCTTTATCGTTCTGATGACGCTGCTGACGGGTATTCTTTATCCGCTTGCCATGACTGGCGTTTCTCAAGTGTTGTTTCACAAACAGGCGAATGGTAGCTTGATCGAGCAGAACGGTAAGGTGATTGGCTCAAGTCTGATTGGTCAACCGTTTGCTTCGGATAAATATTTCCATAGTCGCCCTTCGGCGACAACAGCCACTGACCCTAATGACGCCACTAAGACAATCCCGGCCCCTTACAATGCTGCCAATTCGAGTGGTTCCAATCTTGGCCCAACTAGCCAGTCTCTTGTTGACGGCGTTAAGGCAGCGGCCGAACAACTCCATGCCGAAAACGTTAGACCAATTCCGGTCGATTTGGTGACGGCATCCGGCAGTGGCCTCGATCCGCACATTACTCCAGCCGCCGCGCAGTTTCAGATCCCCCGCGTGGCCAAAGCTCGTGGTTTGCCCGAAGCTAAACTGGCAGCGCTGGTAACTCAATATACGGAATCCAGAGCTTTGGGCTTTGTTGGCGAGCCTGTTGTGAATGTGTTAAAGCTTAATTTGGCGTTGGATCAAATAGCTAAACAATAAAACAATCGGCAACCTGCGCTCTGTATTTCAGGGTAAATGTGCTTAAATGTGGGCTCCATTGCTTTTTTGCTAGGCACATAATGCAAATTTCTGGGATCAAATCTCAAAAGCCGGAACCGGATCTAACAGAGTTTAAACCTCAGTTCTATGCATGGTCGGTTCTTGCGGTTGCCACCTTAACCGCTTTGGGTATAGGTTTGGGTGATCTGATAACGCCGATTGATCAAGCCATGATCTATCTGACAGGCGTTGTTTTCATTGCCGCAAAATTTGGCCGTGGCCCGTCGTTTCTTTATTCCTTTCTAAGTGTGAGTTGTTTCAATTTCTTTTTCATTCCACCAATTTACACCTTCAACGTTTACGACCAGTCGTATTGGCTAACTTTTGCAGTGATGCTTATTACAAGTGTTGTGATCACAAATCAGGCCTCACGTCTTAGGCTGCAGGCTATTTTCTCGCTCAAGCGTGAACGTGATACACAAACATTGTATGCGCTGACGAAGGCATTGGCTTCAAGTAGTAGCCGTAAAGATATATCGAAAGCGGCTGTCAAACATATAACTGAAATGCTCGATGTAGATGTTGCTATTTGGCTGCCCACTAATGACATCCAGTTGCAATCCATTGTTGGCTCACTGCCGAAAGAAAGTGTCGTCAAGGAAACTAGTGTTTTGCAATGGTGCTTCGACAATGGCCAAATTGCCGGTCGTCATACGACAACTATGCCAAGTGCCGCGGGCCTTTATTTCCCCATGAGCGCAACCTCTGGAATACTAGGTGTGATGGGCGTTATGACCACCAATTCTGAGCGAGAATTTTCCGAGGCTGAAATAGCTTCGTTGGAGACATGTGCCAACCTGCTTGCTTCCGCATTAGAGCGCACCAATATTGCCGATGTTGCGGAGCAATCAAAAGTGGAAGCCGAAAGCGAAAAACTGCGCACCATGTTGCTCAGTTCTGTTTCGCATGACTTGCGTACCCCACTAGCCTCCATCACGGGGGCTTCAAGCACCATTGTGGCCGATATCGATCAGTTGTCGCATGAAACCATTCGTGACCTTGGCCGTTCGATCAACAAGGAGGCCGAGAGACTTTCACATCTCGTTACCAATCTTCTGGAAGCGACACGCCTTGAATCCGGTATTGTACAATTAAACATGCAGCCTTATTTCATCGAGGAATTGGTCGGTTCGGCGCTAGAGAGATTGGGATCAGTCTTGTCGAAACACACCGTTTTCCCTGAAAGCGACGAAGGCTTACCCCTTGTGTTGGCCGACGGTGTTCTGATTGAGCAGGTACTGATTAATCTTCTGGAAAATGCCGCACATTATACACCAGCAGGTAGTAAGATTATAGTTTCTGCCGTCAGGAAAGGGCCAATTGTACTTGTCAGTGTGGCAGATAACGGCCCTGGCATTCCGATAGGGAATGAGGAAAAGATATTCGACAAATTCTACAGCATCGGTCAACGCGATGTGCAAAAGGGAACGGGACTTGGGCTTGCTATTTGTGCAGGCATCATAAAAGCCCATCAAGGTCAGATATGGGCGGAAAATAGGCTCCAAGGCGGCACTTGTTTTTATTTTACACTGCCGGTTTCTGATGAAATTGCGCAAGGCATGAAAAATGTCGCAAACGGCTGACACATCAGTTCTCGTTATTGAAGACGAGCCTGAGATCAGGAAGTTTCTGAAGACCGTTCTAGTTGGTCATCATTTCAAACCTTCTTTCGCTGAGAATGCCAAGGAAGGAATTAAACTTATTAACCTGCATGTGCCCGAAATCATTATTCTTGATCTCGGCTTGCCCGATATGGACGGGTTGGAGGTCATCAAAAATGTGCGTCAGTGGGCCCATATTCCGATCATTGTCCTTTCGGCTCGTGGCCGGGAACAGGATAAAGTTACCGCTTTGGAACTTGGTGCAGATGATTATCTGACAAAACCTTTTGGCGCTGGTGAATTGTTAGCACGGTTGAAGGTTATGCAACGGCATATGCGCAATCCTGTCAACAGTCGTTCGCCGATCTTCGTGAATGGCGATATCAGCATCGATTTCGATAAACGCAAGGTTTGTGTCGGGGGCAACGACGTCGATTTAACGCCAACTGAATACAAATTGCTCTTTGCCCTCGCTAAGCAAGTTGGCAGGGTCGTCACATATCAGCAGCTTTTAAGGGAAGTATGGGGCAAGAATGCCGAGGAAAATAACCATTACCTCCGCATCTACACCCAACATTTACGCCGCAAGCTGGCCGACGATCCCATGATGCCCAAATATATCGTGACCGAAGCAGGTATTGGGTACCGGCTGAAAGAAATTGCTTAATCATCCGGCCCCATCTCTTTCTCATTTGCTAAAGCGCGTCAAGCGGCATTCAGAGCCCTTATCAATGGTCTGGCGACAACGCCCAGCATGTCTTCGACTTCCGCGAGTGTTGCGTCGCTGTTTGAGCGTTTGGCGATCTGGTTGAGATTGACGCCCTGCATGTGAAGTTCGAAATAGGAGTGCCGTAACATTCGAACTAACTCCGGGTCTCTCGGCGGTTTATAATCCGAACCAAGTGCCGCTGTGTCTCTCCCCAAAGCTTGACCAGTTGGAACGAGAAAAACCCAACTGTCATCAGACTCCGCAAAATAGGGCGTGGATCTTTGCAGACAGTGCCTGATGGTTAGTAACTATCCGTTATGGCATGCCGGATAGGATAAATTCGAGTGGGAATTTGCCCGACTGATCCCTCAAGTACCTATACCTCGTAAAGCGACATGAAAAGAAGCAGCCTTTAAAGGCTGGGGATGTGGGTTAAGCTGCGTTCAACCCCGAGAGAAACTTTCCAACCTCGGCGCGAAGTTTCTCGGCCTGTTCAGAAAGTTGATTGGCTGTGACAAGAACCATATTAGCGGCAGTACCCGTTTGATCTGCCGCTTGTGCTACCCCAGAGATGTTTTGAGATATTTGCGCTGTTCCTTGTGCCGCTTGCTGGACATTGGATGATATTTCACCTGTGGCAGCAATTTGTTCTTGTACGGCAGCTGCGATGGCCGTTGATACGTCACTGACCCGGCTAATGGTCGCTTCTATGCCTTTTATGGCTTGCACGGTTTTCCCAGTTGCACTTTGGACATCATTAATTTGCGCGGAAATTTCTTCTGTTGCCTTAGCGGTTTGGTTGGCGAGTGATTTAACTTCGCTGGCGACAACCGCAAAGCCTTTGCCCGCCTCACCAGCGCGAGCAGCTTCGATCGTGGCATTGAGCGCGAGCAAATTTGTTTGCCCTGCAATTTGCTGAATTAACTCAACAACCGCACCGATCTTTTGTGCCGCCTGCGCCAAAGAATCAACGGTCGCTCCGATACTCTTGGTTTCCTGAACAGCTTGTTGCGCCATTCTGGAAGAATTTTCCGTTTGCTGGCCTATTTCGCGGCTGGATGCCGACAACTCTTCCGAAGCACCAGCCACAGCTTGTACATTAGCTGAAGCTTCTTCTGTTGCTGCAGCAACAGTTGTCGTTTGTTGTTTTGTCTGCTCGGCCACTGAAGACATTGACGCAGCGTTTGACTGCATTTCGGTAGCTGATGACGCCAAAGCAGCCACAACCGCTTGAATCATAGATTCAAACTCGCGCACAAGGGCTGAAACTTTCTCGACACGTTTGGCTTTGGTCTCTTGCTCGATTTTCTGCTGCGCCTCAAGCTCGCGTGCTTGCGTCAAACCTTTACGCAGGTTGCCAAACGCACGCGCCATATTGCCAATTTCATCCTTGCGCTCCGTCCCATGAACTTGAATGTCGAGATTGTTCTGAGCAAGCTCGCCGAGTGCACTAGATATCTCTCCTAATGGGACCGTAACGCCCGAACGTGTAAGAAAGACCGCCAAGCCAAGAACAACCAAAAGACCAATGATTGCCACAGCGTAGGTCGTGTTAATAGTGCTTGAGGTTACGACGGTTGTTGCTTCGATTTCTTTTTGTTCTTCACCGGCCACATCATCAACAAGCCGCTGAATGGCTGTGGTGACAGGCTCAAGCGCCGGTTGGCAGTTTTTTAGAAACTCTGCTTGAGCTACTGCATTTCCTTCTGGTGTCGTAGAAGCGGCGCCCAGTTTGAGGGCCTCCTTGCAGCTTTGCTCGACAGCTACTTGCATCTTGCCAACCAAGTCGTCAATCGTCTGCCGTTTTGACGGCAGCGCATCGGCCGCCGCTTTCATGTCATTCTTAAAATCCGCTAGCGCTTTATCCTGCAGGTCTTGGGCGCGCTTGTTGCCTTCATCTGTTGTCGACATGAGAAGATCAGCAATACCAATTCCGTCCTGAGTTATAGCTTTGTTGGCGGTTCCCAACTTCAAAGAAGCGGCGCCGGAGCCGTTGATTAATTTACCATAGGCATCATTGATCGTGCCCATTTTGCTCGCAGAGAAAATGGTGCCTCCCAAACAAACTACGCCCAGCATACCTAGTAAACACAGAATTTTTGTGAGCAATTTGAGATCAGAGAATTTAATCATGGAACGATTCCTAAATTCAAGATGTGCAAGAGGATATGCATTCTATCTAATAGAAAAGTCGAGATAGAATTAAGTGTGGTAAGACTTCCATCCCAGCCTACGCCTCCTCCCTAAAAATCAACTAACGATAAGAAAGGCTCTAATTCAGTAGACTAGGTGAGTATTGGGCTATGTTGTTTTGCTCGATACGCAGCCGCTGTCGCGCAACGACGTTTATGTATAACTTTTCTGATCAATATTTTTAATTGCACTTCAACATACTATGGTCACCACACTGCAGGACAAATTTCCAATAATGGCGCTTAGCTACCTGCCGCCACGTGATTTATGGCTGACGCGGGAACAGGTTGCTCTATTAATCGAGAAAGCCAAGTCGCCGCATATCGGATTGTTTATCAAACTGGCCGTTTTTACGGGCGCGAGGTCAGGAGCGATACTGGATTTAACGTGGGCTCAGGTCGATGTGGAGCGCCGCATTATCGATTTTGGTAGAGGCTGGGGCAACAAGCGCCGTGCCATTGTGCCGATGAATGACGATGTTCATGTGGCTCTTGTGAACGCGCGTGAACTTGCCCAGACGGATCACGTCATTGAGTTTAACGGCAGGCCATTGAAATCGGTCAAGATAGCTTTCAGAAGGCTATGCAAGGCATGTGACGTTAAGGCTAGCCCTCATGTTCTGCGGCATACGGCAGCAACGTGGCTTGTCATGGACGGAGTGCCTTTGCGGGAAGTCGCCCGCTTGCTCGGTAACAGCGAAGCAATGGTAGAAAAAGTTTATGGCAAGCATTCGCCGGATTATTTGAGGAGGGCGGTAAATGCATTACATCTGTCAAAGCCCCGATCTGATAACCCGACAAACGGTTGAGTTGTGTTATTAGAATTGCTGCAATTCAAAGACAAAATTTTGAGAGTGTGGCGGGTCATTTGCTGCCATCTACATGCAAAGTTGTAGGTTGAGCTTTTAGAGCAACCTTCATTGTGGAACGTTGTGGATTAGTTGCTGCGCCCGCTTCTGACGTGCATGCAGAAGCCATGGCGGCCTTGATCATTGGAAGATGATCAAGGATTCCAAATTGACCCGGCACCAGATCGACAATCTTGAGGACGTGAACTTTTGTAGCATCATCTCCTGCCTTCAATGGAATTTTCGATAAATCTTCCGTTGTCACGGCGCAGAAGCCTTGGGTTGATACAGCAACAAAATCGCCTTCTTTAATCTCGGTGCCAGGCATATCGCGCCAGACATACCGAATATCGAACGACCGATCATAGGACCTGCCGCCAATTGGCAGTACCTGGGCATTTGCTAGGAGTTGTTCACTGATGCCCGTCTCTTCTGCGGCCTCGCGCAGAACAGCTACCAGGGCTTTCTCGACAACCGATCTACCATCGACCCCTTTCAGGGGATCGATGAAGCCGCCCGGCAACGCTAGAAGACCTGCGCCTGGATTATGTTCCCGTGTAATGAGAACAATATTGCCATGGGTATCGATCAGAATGGCGTCAACAGCATGTCGAAGATGAGCAGCGACGTCCCGACCGCCTGGTATTTGGACAGTTCCAAGGGCGTTGATGGCTTGAGCAGGTTGATCGCCGAAATTGCCTTCGATGACACGGCGGATAATTTCCATTTGTAGAGAATGATCAATAACCATCGTGTCTTTAACAATATTGGGATAGGTCATGTCACTTCTCCATATATTTCTTAGCGTCGCGGAGCAGAGGCGTTGAGTCTCGCGGCAAAATCCGCTCGTACCCGATGTGAACTCCTAAAACCGTTTGTGATTGGATAGCGGCGATCACCGAATAAGGCACGGCTTGTAAGTTTAACACCTGGGGGTGCCTGACGGCGTTTATGCTCGGCACGGTCGACCATATCGCTGATTTTCATCACATATTCAGCGTCATACCCTTTGGCGATAATCTGAACGATTGGTGTTTCCCGCTCAATAAGCTCGGTCAGTACAGCATCAAGAGTGGCGTAGCTGCCAAGTTCATTCTCGTCCGTTTGACCAGCTTTAAGTTCGGCTGAAGGCGGTTTGGTGATTATGTTTTGAGGAATCACGAGTCCGGTTGGTCCCAAACCTATTGCAGGCTTGTGGTGATTTCTCCATTCCATCATGCTGAAAACGGTTGTTTTATAAACATCCTTTAAAGGATTAAACCCTCCGCTCATATCACCGTAAAGTGTTGCATACCCAACGCACATTTCCGATTTATTTCCAGTCGTCAGCAATAAATGATGAGGATGCTGGTTTGTAATGGCCATCAAAAGAAGACCGCGCGCACGAGCCTGAAGGTTCTGAGCGGTAAGATCGCTCGACGGCTCACCAAAATACTCCGTAAGGGTTTTACCTGCAGCGGCGGCAATCTCTGCGATAGAGATAGTCCCGAGGTTGCACCCAAGTATTTGGGCGATCTCTTCGGCATCGTCCATGCTGGCTGGTGACGTAAATTCCGACGGCAATCGAACGCAGTTTACATTTTCGGCACCAATCGCATCGACAGCGATGGCCGCAACCAAAGCGGAATCAGCGCCACCAGAAAGGCCAATGACAACTTTCTTAAAACCATTCTTTTGTATGTAATCGCGGGTACCCAAAACAATCGCCGAGTAGGCTTGTTCAAGTCCTTCCCCCCAAGTCGTGTGCTCGCCGGTCAGGAGCCATTCTTCCCCACGCTTTTCGCATGTAACCAAACCCTGGTGTTCAACCCAACCAGGAGCTTTCCAGGCAATCGAACGATCAGCATTAAGCGCCAGAGAATGCCCATCAAATACGACGCCATCCTGACCACCAACCTGATTGACATAGATCATAGGCAATCCCGTCTCAATCGTGCGGGCGAACAGCACGTCCATACGCGACGAGATTTCCTTATCGCATTCGTAAGGAGACGCGTTCATAGAAGCAAGGATCTTGGCGCCTTTTTTAACCAAGTTTTCTGCTACCTCCGGAAACCACGTGTCCTCACAGATCAGAACGCCCACGGGTACACCTTTTACAAGGATGGGCTCCTGGTCTTGGCCAGCGCCAAACACGCGTTTGTCGTCAAAGACGCCGTAGTTCGGAAGATCATGCTTCTTGATAACCTTTAAAACTTTACCCCCGCCAATGTAAAATGCGGCGTTGTATATAATGCCATTTTCCTCGATAGGACCAGCAATCAGCAGCGGCGGTCCATCCCGTGTGGCTTTTGCGATATATTGTACGGCGTCTTGGCATTCTAAAAGAACATCTGGTTTCTTCACCAAATCTTCAGGCGGGTATCCCAGCAGCGAATGCTCGGTTGTAATATAAAGATCAGCGGAGGTCGCCTTGGCTTTATGCCAGCCCTCCATAATTTTTATCGTATTAGAGACAACATCGCCAACAGTAGGATCAAATTGAGCCGTAGAGATCAGGAGCTTGTCGGTCATTTTGTCGCTTTCCAGTGCTATATAAGGTGATGTTGTTCGTCAGACGTTTTCCGTATCAACCCTCTAGGCGTGCTTTTGGATTTAGGTCAGCTGCCGCACGGCCTTTCAAGGTGCCGCGGATAACATCATCTGTTGTGCACGTCTCAGTACCATAGGCAGCCATGCGGGCTGAAGCCGAAGTGAGGTCAGGCCATTTGCCATCTGGCGCTTCAAGCGGAATACCGGCGCTGATGTCTGTCAGTAAGTAAACATTGGCTTTAATGCTTTTTGCCGCAAGCATTGGCACGAACTCTTCGCATATATCCTTATGCGAAAATTCGACGCAGAAATTTGTCGCGAGACCTCCAACAAAAATGTTCACCTCTTTAACGCCATTATTCTGCAAATCGTCCGCTATGTCCTTAAAAACCGAGTTGGCATCTGTTTTTAGAATTCCGTCATTCTCGGTGGAAATCCCATAGCTATCGAGGTCCATTTCCATACCCTTGCGTACAACATAATGAGTGTTGCCGCGTATGTCTGAATCACTAAGAACCGTGTGTGCCAAACTATCTGTGCTCCGCAGTTCCTTTGCTAGACCTGTCGGTAATTCGTGCATAATGGAATCAACGAATAGGCTGCTATAGGTGCCCTGGATACAGTGATCAAGCCACAGGGTCTGTTCAACGCAGCCCCTGACGTCTTTTTCTGTCAGCTGAACATTGTAATCAACCTTTGTGATACAACCTTTCTCATCCACATCAACAGGCCAGATTGCTCCATCGTCAGCTACGACAGCGGTAGCTCGGAAATCAAAGCCGCTATTTAGCAGATAAATTTTCTGGTAGGGCTTCACGTTCTGATGGCTGGAGGCAAAGCTAATATGACCGGCAGGATGAAAATCCTGGCTGTAGACGATATAGCTATTTTCTAGATTACGAATGAGCCTTGCTGACGGTTCGCCAACATTCTCTCCACTTGGAACATAAAGGCTGCCACCTTGTTCCGGCGTCAGATCAGGGTTTGCAAAACCGTTCTGAGGGTCGATCAGAAAAACGATGTTGGCTGTGGTCATGATAAAATCCTTTCGTGTGAATTAGCCTGTTTTGCCCGGTGCTGGCGCAAAACGTCTTGCCTGGCGGCCACGCTGAATGTTTAAATTATTGGCTCTAACCCTGTGTGCTTGATCGTCAAGAAGCCCTTCTTCAATCCCAGCTATATAAAGCCGTGGACTGATGATCTGTTTATGTTCTGGCGCAAGCATTTGCATGGAATGAAAGAAGCGTGCACGCGCATTTTTAAGAACTGCATGGGAATCTTGGTCTATAAATTCCTGTAAAAGATGCTTCCCGTCCTTCGTAACTGAAACAATTGGGCGATAAAATTCTACGCCTTCCGGGAAAGGTTTAACTCCGTTGGGACTCCGGCGCGGAATGGAAACAATTTCACGATTGAGACGGCCGCTCCCCACATCAAGATCGTAGGGAATGATCGTATCGCCCGCATAATGGCCAATCCCATTATGCTTGGCAGGTTCAATGTAACGGATAACATCATGAATGCCGGGCAAGGTCGATTTATCGGCCGCATTGGAAAATTTCATTAAGTTACGTCCATTGACACGTGCCGCTTTCATTACAGCGCTGATGCCTTTTGTATCTTGACGACGCGTTGAATAATTGCCTCCCACTCCAAACGAGTTTAGGGGTGCTTCCTTAACCTGATATATTTGATGAATGGCGCCAACATTTAAGCTATCGGAAGCCATGATGATTGTATCTTTAAAGCCAGCAGCATCCAATTCTTCGCGCACAAGATGGCTAAGATAATCAACATCACCTGAATCCAGACGAATGCCACGAAGCTTTACGCCATGTTGTTTGCAGACCGATATAGCGTTTCTTACGCCTTCAATGGTGTCGTAAGTATCAACCAGAAAAACACCCATATGAGGCATGTTCTTTACCCAGGTAGTAAAGGCTTCAACCTCACTCTCACGAACCATAATAAAGGCATGAGCCATTGTGCCAGCAGTGGGGATTCCATAAGTGTATCCAGCATACATGTTCGATGTGCCATCCCATCCTGCCAAATAGGCGGAACGTGATGTGCCAAGACCGCCCCATTCCGGTGTGCGGCGGGCGGCAAATTCATAGAGGGACGCATGTTTCGTCAGACGTTGTGCTGCCAGCCAGAATTGCGAAGCGATGGTACTCCACCCTGAATGAGCAGTGATGAGATTGAGAAGCCCGGCTTCAAGTCTTTCGACTTGGAGATGGGGGCCTGTTAGACGGGCAATGGGTTCGTCCGGAAAAGCAAGTTCCCCTTCGAGCATGGCATCAATGCTGATGTGGGCGGGTTCGGTTTGCATATATTGCAGATAGGCGTCGGGATATATGCGCTCACCACCCGGGTCTTTCAGTGAAGCGTAGAAAGTGGCTTCGTCATCTGTAAGTTTCCAGTTGTTATCGAACCATTCGAAGAATGGGCCGAGGCCGGCAACAACGAAATAGGGGATTTTTAAATCTTCGCCTTCGCCATCTTTAAAGCCGTTATTGATCAGCTCGCGAAAGAAAATCTGGGATGTGCTGACCCTATCAACCTCACCTGCTTTAAAATCTACAGCACCCATTGTGTAGGCATATTGATCGCCGAAAATAGCCGGGGTTTTGCTGAATAATGAGTTGTAGGCCATAACAATCTCCTAATAATAAATTTGATTATTGAAGATTGCCTAGGCGCAAGATCTAAGTCAATTATTTGCGATTCTTATTTTTGTCTTTTAATTATGGTTAAGACAGCGCGTAAACGCCCCGCTTGAGGGCATATTGTGCAACCGCAGGTCGCATAGCGTCGGGAGTTTTGCCTTGCGCAAGCTCTTCCCGCCAATGGGTTGCCATTCTATGGCTGAGCGGAAAATCATCCATGTAATACCAGCCGTTGTTAAACCGTGTGTCCGATGCATTCTTCAGCCGAGAAATAAGGGTAGCGCTTTCGCTCACAGCCAATGTGTCCTCGGTGTGCGGGGGGCGCGGTATGATAATAACCGGGAAATGATCCCTGATATATTGGGCATCCCCCCACCCATGAAACTCGGCAAAATTATCTGCACCCATGGTCCAGACAAAACGATAGTTGGGAAAGTCACGCGTCAGATTCCGAAGCGTTTCGGCCGTTTCTATTACGCCATCAGGTTTGGCGAGCGCGTATTTTGCTTCGATATCCTGCACCACAAGCTGAGGGTGATCTTCGACATTTAGCTTGGCCATGGCAATACGATGATGGAACGGCGCCATGCCCTCTTTGGGCTTGAAGGGATTTTGTGGGCTGACCAGGTACCAGACCTCATCGGGGCGCAGCTTTTTTAGCAAGTGCAAACCAATATCGCGATGCGCATCGGTCGAGGGGTTAAATGATCCACCATAAAGAGCAACGAATTTTTTCATTCTGTATTCGCTTTATCATCATCACAGAAATATTCTGTATCATAGGAGAGTTTTTCAAAGGGCTGCAATACAATCTTGCGGGTTATTTAAGGTTAAGGCCCACACCATTCGGCAGTAAGTATATTGAACCTATGATTTCTTCACTTCTCCATCTCTTTCCCATTCATCAAAGCATGTTCAGCGATGTAAGGGAGAGGCGTTGGTCGGAAAAGCATATGGCAAACATTCGCCAGACTATTTGAGAAGGGCTGTGAACTCTCTAATAATACCAAAGAGAAATACGCCGAACTTATGACGTGCTATAATAATCATCATGTTATTTGACGTAGATATTCAACAAAGCGAGTGCGCTGCAATTTTAGCGCGGTCTATAGCTTTACTTGGCCCAAAATTACTTGATAAACGCAGACAGGAATTTGAAAAGATGATTGCATCTAATTCTTTAATGAGTGGATATGGTTGCTCACTTTCCAGGGCATTTGGAGACCTCCAAAAGCCTTAAAGTGTCACCTATGTGTCCGGAATGAAAACCTGAAAAATGGTGCTGCCGATAGGAATTGAACCTACGACCCCGTCCTTACCAATAACGCACGTGCTGTGCAAACAACTTATTGAGATTCAAGGAAATATGAAGAAGTGATTGTGCAATAGAATCTCGAGTTTTGCCCTGTTATGGCCTTGTTTTACCTAGTTACGGCCAGTTTCTATTGCACAGAAAATCGCAACGTCTGTAGTTTGAATTGTTGTATTTCTGATATAGAAGTCCATGTTAAAATAAATCATGGTCGAGCAAGTTAACCTGCAAAGTAAGTGGATCAATTTAGAAAATGCCACCTGTTCCGTCCTGCGGTCAATGCGGTAAGCCCGCTCCATTTCATCAGGGAGGTGTACCGCTTTGTGTCGATCATTATTACAAAGTTCAATGCGCACTAACCATGCAGATGAGAATTACCGCCATCGGATATAATCTTGCAGCCGCGCAAATGGACGATGTCACCGGATATATCTCGCCAACCCCTAGAATGCAGGTTCCTGACATGCCTAGAGCGCCGATCACCTACAACAACATTAACGTCGACAATAGCGTCGTAGGGGCTATCAATACCGGCGAAGCCCAGAAGATCGATGTGAACCTCACGGTTTTGGAGCAAGCCGGAAGTCGCCAAGCTCATGACGCGCTTTCAAATTTTACGCAAACGGTAATCGATAACCAAGAACTAGACACTGCGAAAAAGAATGAAGTTCTTGAGCTTGTCCGCGCCATAACGGATCAATCAGTTGCTAAAGCCGAAGATCGCAAACCATCTGTAATAAAAGCACTTTGCACTCAAGTAACTTCTATCGCCGGTGCTGTTGGCGCAGTGGCGACAGCGTGGCAACATGCCGAGCCGATTGTGAAGTCTCTTTTTGGCTTGCAATAGATGCGACCCGTTTTTATTGCACACATTAAACGATCACAAAAAGCTGGTTTGCTTCTGAATCGGCGGGTGGAATGTGCCGATAATTACGAAGGGGTTCTTAGCCTTACGAATGTGCCACTCGTAGGTCGTCCCGAGGAATAGATACAGGTCTTTGGTTTTGACAAAGTCGTCCATGTACTTTTGACGCACCTTGGCGACGGCCTGATCCTTACCGTAGTTCTTTTCACAGTTCCAATATAGTTGCCCGATCTCCCAGTCCTCGATCATCAGCTTGCTTTCGACACCGGCGTCGTCCTTGAAGCGGTACGAAAATTTGTATGGAAGCTTCGGCATGATCTTGAAGTCTTCCATGTTTTGATCTTCAAAAAGATGACCCTGCTTAAGACCATTAAGAATCCCGTTGATCTTATCTTGCGGCCATTCGGGATCGGCAGGTTCCGCGACGAATTCCAAAATCTCAGTTGGCTTGAACACGACAAGGGAGACTTTGTTGCTATGGGCTAGGCCAATGATTTCTTTCAGATTGGTATGGATTTTCTTATTGCCGAGAACCAGCTTCCGGCGATCAGACCATTGGCGCTCAGTACCAATCGCGTTCAGAAGTTTGATGTTATCCGTGTTGAGCACGCGATGACTTTCTGGCCTCTGATCACCTTTGTTGTGAGCAAGATCGACTTCAATCCATTGGTATTTCTTGTATTGCCGCCCGGCATCGAGGAGTCGAAATGGAATGGGGTAAAGACGAATCCACGATCCGTCCTCACGGAAACCCGCTGTGCAGGCTAATTCTTTGTATTTTTCAGATAACGTCGGATAAGTTTTGACCGCTACAAGTATACGCTCTTTCGCCATGCCCAGACCTTTCTAGATATGGCGAAGATCGTACTCCCAATCAGGACGTTCGGAAATAGCTTTTGCAACTCTTCCGCGATGGCACATGCATTCATGGGCTTCAAAACAGGTGATGGCGATACGCTTGCGCTCGACAAATACTTTAAACAGTTTGTCTAACGCAGGCTTATTCTTTTTGAGTTCATTTTTCTCATAAGATGCGAAAAGACGATCATAATCAGCCTGAGTATTTAGCTCCTGCCGTTTTTCCGACGCGATGCCCAATTCTGGCATATGTAAGTATTCGATGCCTAGCTTTTGCACGGTGTCTGAAAGGGTTTTTTTTGAAAAACCATACTTTCTGCTAAGGGGATTGCGACGAACATCGACTAAAGTCCGAACATTATTTTTTATCAGACGATTTAGGTAGCCTTCAAAAGACGATCCTTCGTAGCCAATCGTAAAGAAGCATTCTTTAGCCATGGTGGAACGTTTCGATTTGATCGTGGCCACTTCCTGTTTCGTCATCAGCCGATCAGCCATTTCACTGTTAATGGCGTAGTACGGATAGCGGCGGTAAATTTCCCGAACAAGCGCATCGCCTTTCAATCGACAGTATCGTTTATAAAAAACATCGAACTGCTGTTCATCGAATTCAAGTTCGCAGCTACTTTGCTTTTTCGCCAATGTCCAATCATCACTGTTGGTCAATAATCCGACCTCGACCAGTCGCCGCTTGTCAGCATAAGACTGGAAGGAAAAGCAACCAAACCGATACGGCACGAATTCGAAGTCAGGTTCTTTCTGGAATTCTTGCGTATACAGGAAAAGGTATTTTTGAAAATCCAGCGGAGACAAGCGTCCCCCAAAGGCGCTGAGTAATCCTACTAGCGTCTTCTGGCGATAGTTAATCGAGGGCTTCTTAATCGTCATCATCTTCTTATTATATAACAATGGTTAATATTTTAGAATCCCTAAAAGACGGGTGCCAGTGCCGAGAATCTAATTCTGCCTGATGACTTCCAGAAGCAGTTTGCCAAACTCTGTGATCTCGCAGGCGTTGGGATTATCCTGAGTCGTTATTGGATACCCCTTTGTTGTGACCAATCCAAGTTTGGCCAAGTTTGAATCAGAATAATCTCGCCATGCGATTACGCTGTTCCGCTTTATAATAATCTGGCTATTTGGTGATGCTCCTACTGCATCGAGACTGCTCGGTGGTTCTTGGATTACATTCTGATGGGCGGTTATGTATTTATTAATATCGATGCGAGGCGTTCCGGCTTTAAGCTGCCTATAGTATTCGAGCCAAATAATATCCCCTTCGTCTAATTCAGATACGACAAAGATGATCCTGTCTTTTTGTATACTCTCTAACGTTTGGTCGGATACACAATCAACAAACACGCGGGCAAGGCGTTCGCGCTTCTTTTCATGCTCTGCATATTTCGCAGCGGATAAGGTCTTGCTTAACCGATCCAGATTTTCTGGTTCTTGAAAACTGTCTAATACCTCGCCACCAATATTCTGTAATTTTTCTTCGATTTGCCCGACAACATCTGCCATGCGATCGATCTGGTGATCAAAAGGACACTGATCAATGACCCATTCTGCCAGTCGAGGTATGACGGGTAGAGGAATACAACCAGCAAGCGCTTTTAAAGCTTCCGCCAAGCGTTCACCTTTTTTCTTCGTAAGATCTGTTGTGTTTTTTATGATTTGAGATTTTGACATTGTTATTCGCCAACCTACGCCTGTGTCGGATGGAACACGTCTTTTTCAATTTTAATAGCACAATTCTTCGTGGCTAACTCATCGTATTGTCGAGAAAAATTGATCTGCGAATACATCTCGACAGGAGATAAATTCTCTTTAATGACTTTGCTTTATTCTCAAGCGGTTATCACAACTCCGAGTGAGCAAAACTGTCGTTCTATTGCACAGCCCGCATTCTATTGCACAACGCCTATTTTTTTAACCAACTAAGTCTTTGAAAAATGGTGCTGCCGATAGGAATTGAACCTACGACCCCGTCCTTACCAAACCTTCCCGCTGTAACGCAATCAATGCATTAGACGCACCGTTAAGCGCCAAAATCGCAAAATTTCCATTGTTATCCACAGAAATTATTACAGTGTAATAATTCATAATCGGATGGACAAATTTATGGATCACGTGGTTTGTTAGCTCCTCTAGCGCGCCTATGCGGACGGCTTGCAACGCGGCACGCCGACAAGCGGCTGCCGCTTCCGTGGCCTGCGGCCACCGAAAATGCCAGCGAATGTAAGTTCGTGTGTCTGACAATTTAAGAACGACCAACGCCTTTCCCGTCGGAAGGGCGTTTTTGATTCCGGCAACCACAAACAAAGGAGGAAAGCATGAACGAAAGTTCAGGCTCATTACCTGCACGGCACTTCACCGTGCAGTCGTTAGCCGCTTATTGGGAAGTCTCGCCAAGTCACATTTACAACCTCGTGCATACCGGCCAGCTCCGCCATCTGCGGATCGGCAAAGCCATTCGTATTCCATCCATTTTTATCAAAGAATTTGAGGAGGCAGCATGTCAAATAACAAAGAGAAATACCGACTCTGGCAACATCCAAACGGAACCCTATACATCGTTTGGACAGAGCAAAGTCCCGTTACCAAAACAGGAGCCCAGACAAGGCGCGTTTCAACGGGGACAGAAGATTGGGCGGCAGCCGAGCAGTACCGCGCCCAGTTCCTTGCCGGACTAGATAATCCGGCACCACCTGCTGAGCCAACGATTGGGTATTTGCTGGAGCGTTACTGGATTGAACGTGGCCAGCATACGCGCTCACCGAAGACTATTCAGCGAGGCATGAAAAAGTTGGTGCCGTTCTTTGGGGATTTGTTGCCCGGTCATATAAGTAACCAACTTTTCCGGAAATTCGCGGAGGAGCATAAGGGAACGTCACCGGGATCAATCATAAGGTGGCTTGGCATTCTAAAAGCAGCCCTGCGCTACGCAGAAGGCAGCCGGTGGATTGCACCTCTACCGCCGCTTCGGATGCCGGTTAGTTACCCGCCACCGCGTGATGTATGGCTGACGCGGGAACAAGTTGCTTTGTTAATCGAGAAAGCCAAGTCACCGCATATCAAACTGTTTATCAAGCTGGCGGTTTTCACTGGTGCGCGGTCGGGGGCGATATTGGATCTGACTTGGGCTCAAGTCGACATGGAACGTCGTATTATTGACTTTGGTCGCGGGTGGGGAAACAAGCGCCGTGCCATTGTGCCGATGAATGACGATGTACACGCTGCCCTTGTGAATGCCCGTGAGCTTGCCCAGACGGACCACGTTATCGAGTTTAACGGCAAATCGTTGAAGTCCGTTAAAAAAGCCTTCGAGCGGCTCTGTAAATCCTGCGAGATAAAAGCCAGTCCACATGTTCTGCGGCATACAGCTGCAACATGGCTTGTCATGGATGGGGTTCCCTTACGCGAGGTCGCGCGCTTACTGGGCAACAGCGAAGCAATGGTTGAGAAGGTTTACGGTAAGCACTCGCCGGATTATTTAAGGAGAGCTGTGAAGTCGCTTAATCTAACCGGGCCACATCTAAAGCTCTAGTAAATTGAAAAATATGTTATTCTTAAGCTGCACGTTTCAATTTAAACTCGGAGCCAGATGTGACGTCAAGCAAATCGGTTCATTCTTTTGTAAAAGAAGCAACAGTAGCTATCGCCCTTTTTAATCCAAACGATAAGTCTGGAGATTGTCCGTTTGAGGTTATTGGGTCTGGTTTCTGCCTTCATTCTGAAGGACTGATCGCAACATGTGCACATGTGTTGCTGGCATTTTTTGATAAGACTGCGCATGAAAGAATTGCTTCCGGTAATTCAGAGAATGACGGAAAAAGATTCGAACTCAATGGCGCAATTCCGCATGTCATATTTTATTCGCCGCGAATAGTCGGCGCTGAATTATATGTATTTCCGATTCCCATTGTGAATGCTGTTTCCAAAACTGATTTCGATTTAGCGCTCTTAAAAATAAATAGGCATTCTGCTTTCCCCAATGGATATCCAACTCTTCAAATCGCTGATTATGAGGGGTTGCACGAGACGATGGAGATTGGAACATGTGGGTTTCCTTTAGGAAACGTATTGCAAAAAGAACTCGGAACCATAACAAGCTCGTTTACCAAGGGAATGATTAGCTCAATTATCCCTGTTCCTAACGTCGATAAACAACATTTGAAGGGATTCCAGCTTGATCTTACCGCGACAAACGGAAATAGCGGTGGGCCAGTGTTCGAGCTTTCTACTGGTAAAGTTTTCGGCGTGATAGAAAGGGGTATCCAACATCCTCAAACGGGTCACATCGTTCAGGGATTAACTAAGGCCGCGCCTATATACCCATTGTATGAAAACGATCTTATAAATCGACTTTTAAAAGGATTGGAGCTTCCTAAATAAACCTAATTCCATTCTGCTGAGATGTGAGGTGTAGTGTGCCGGAATATGAAGATTTCAAAGAAATTGATCATTGTGGAGGGCAGGCGACAATTCAGATAGTTGCCGATGCCGAAGGAAGAAAGATGTATAGCATCGGCCAGAGGCATAGCAGTCCTCGGCCAGCCAGCCTGATCGGCCTGTATGTGCACATGCCTCATGGCACCCCGGTTATCAATTTTCGCCTTGGAGGTATAGGGCAAGCATTTGATCCCCCGTGTCCAGATGGATGCGTACCGGTCTTTATGGGCTCGGATTCTCAGATGAAATGGGGATTTGAATGTCCAAGGTGCAAAGGATATTTTCGGCACGGACAAGACCCGGCAATTTATCCGATAACCTGTACATACTGTGGTTTGAGAACGAATGCTGCTCAATTTGCAACAAAAGCTCAGCGAAAGTACTTGGAGCATTTTGCCGAGAAGTGGGTTGAAGGTATGAACGCTGAGATGGCTCCCAATACGGAGCGAGAAATAGTTATCGATATGGATGCATTGGTTGCTCAAGATGGCCAGCAACTTCGGCCCGATTTCTATTGCGCGACAGAAAGCCAGCAAACGGTATTCTCTTGCCTAAAATGTGGGGGATTCAATGACATTCGTGGTCGCTATGGCTACTGCGCTTCATGTGGCTGGAGAAATAATAAAGCAGATTTTGAATCTGCAATTACAAAATTGAGAAATCGGCTCAATGAGCATCAGATTACCCCGCAAACTGCTGTGCAAACCGCTATTTCAGAATGTGGTAGTTGTTGTCGGGATTATGTTACTCAATTAGCTAAGCGAGTACCAATGAAGCTATCGAGAAAGCGCGAACTGGAGAGCTTCTTGTTTCATAATATTGAATCTCCTGTGATCGAGGCATTAAAGAAGATGTTTGATATAGATTTGCTCAGAGACACTGGTGAGGAAACTTCTTTTTTAAGAATGATGGAGGAACGTAGGCATGTGTTTGAGCATAATGGGGGAGTAGCCGATCAGCGTTACATTGATGCTAGCGGCGACTCAGATGTTAGACTCGGTGCACTAATTAGAGAAACTCAGCCGAATGCACATCGTCTTATGAATGTGTTGTCTAAAATGATGGCGAATATCGACGCAGATTTTCATGAAATTTTTCGCCCTACAGAAGCTCCAATCAATCATTATCAACAAGAAGAAAGCCGTAGAAGGGAAAGACAATCTACCGGATAAGTTCAAACGCTATCCGCGCTTACATTAACGCCGTTATTACAAGTGTAATAATTTTTTGGGGTCACCAAAAACCTAACCCTTTGAAAAAACTGGTGCTGCCGATAGGAATTGAACCTACGACCCCGTCCTTACCAAGGACGTGCTCTACCCCTGAGCTACGGCAGCATTCCAGGCACGGGGTTTTGCCATAGGAAGCTGCTGAACACAAGCAACGCCTTGGGGCTGTAAACATATCATTTTTATTGATACTTATTGTCGAAAGTGCCCGCATAGCCTAGAAGATCAGGGTATGGAGCCAAAGGCGCAAATCAAGACCCCAAACCTATACTCTCCTGAGCGTGAAGCGCGGGTGGCCGCTGCTTTGCGTGAGAATTTACGCAAGCGGAAAGCCCAACAACAAACAAAAACCACACAAAGCAAAGATAAAAGCTGATTGATAGATAGAGGAGTTATTGAATGCCCGTAATGCCCGATCACTGGATTCGTAAAAAGGCTGCCGAGGATGGTATGATTTCGCCGTTCGAGGAAAAACTGCAACGTCAGGGTGTTATTTCTTATGGCTTGTCGTCTTACGGATACGATGCCCGCCTGGCGGATGAGTTTAAGATTTTTACCAACATCGATAACGCCATTGTCGATCCGAAAAATTTTTCTGATGCCAGCTTCGTCAATCGTAAGACCGATGTCTGCGTCATTCCACCTAATTCTTTCGCGCTGTCGCGTACGGTCGAATATTTTAAAATACCCCGCGATATCCTTGTCATCTGTCTCGGCAAATCGACTTATGCGCGTTGCGGCTTGATCGTGAATGTCACGCCGCTGGAGCCCGAGTGGGAAGGTCATGTGACGCTGGAGATTTCCAACACCACCCCGCTGCCCGCGCGCGTTTATGCAAATGAAGGTGTCTGCCAGTTTCTATTTTTGAAGGCTGATAGTCTTTGCGAGACGTCCTATGCCGATCGCGGTGGCAAATATATGGGCCAGACCGGCGTGACGCTGCCGCGAATGGAAAAAGAAATTGAAGCTAAGATCGGGGCCCGTTAATGGATAGCATGCGCATAAAAGGCGGTAAGCCGCTGACAGGAAAAATTCATATCAGCGGCGCCAAGAATGCAGCGTTGCCATTAATGGCGGCCAGCCTTTTGACCGATGGCGGTTTGACGCTCAGCAATGTGCCGCATTTGGCCGATATCGCGACCATGGCGAATTTGCTAGGGCAGCACGGCGTCAGCCTTGGGCTTAATGGCGATCACAAGAACAACGGCCATACCGGCCGCGTGATGGAATTAAAAGCCGAGAAGATCACCAGCATCACAGCACCCTATGAGTTGGTGCGTAAAATGCGTGCGAGCATCGTTGTGCTGGGACCCTTGCTGGCGCGTTGCGGCGAAGCCAAGGTTTCATTGCCAGGCGGCTGCGCCATTGGTACGCGCCCGGTTGATTTACATATTAAGGCGCTGGAGCAGTTAGGCGCCGAAGTTGTGCTGGAGAACGGCTATATCCATGCGCGCGCGCCGAAGGGTCTGAAGGGCACTCAAATTGTTTTTCCGATGGTAACAGTCACCGGCACCGAAAATATCATGATGGCGGCAGCGCTTGCCAAAGGCGAAACCACGATTGTGAATGCCGCCCGCGAGCCGGAAGTAGTTGATTTGGCGAACTGCCTGGTGGCGATGGGTGCGGAAATAGAGGGTATCGGCTCCGACAAACTACGTATCACTGGCAAAGACAAACTGCATGCCGCGCATCACGATGTTATTCCCGACCGCATCGAAACCGGCACTTTTGCGATGGCTGCTGCCATTACAAATGGTGATATGGAATTAATCGGAGGAAAACTGGCGCATTTAAACAGTGTCGCGCGTATTTTAGCCGAAGCCGGCGTGAGTATGGAAGAAACGCCACAGGGCTTGCGTGTTCGCCGTGCGAATGGGCTGCATGGCGTCGATGTGATGACGGAACCTTATCCCGGTTTCCCGACCGATTTGCAGGCGCAGATGATGGCGCTGATGTGTGTAGCCCAAGGTGCTTCCATGATCACGGAAACGATTTTCGAAAACCGTTTTATGCATGTGCCGGAACTGCGGCGCATGGGGGCCAATATCACCGTGCATAACGCGTCGGCCATGATCCGCGGTGTACCGCAATTGACCGGAGCACCCGTGATGGCGACCGATCTGCGTGCGTCGGTTTCGTTGGCGCTAGCAGGATTGGCGGCGCAGGGCGAAACCATTCTCAACCGCATTTATCATCTCGACCGCGGCTATGAGCGGCTGGAAGAAAAACTGGCCGCCTGTGGCGCGGACATCGAAAGGGTGCGCGAAGCCGCATGACGGAAGCGTTGCTGAAACTGAAAGCCAAAGACGCCGAAGATGTGCAGGTGATCTCGGCCGTGTTGCAGGACGCCATCGCGCCGGTATGCGATATGACCTACAATGCCGACGATAAAAATTTTATTATGGTCGTGCATCGCTTGCGCCGGGAAGCGCCTACGGATATGGGGCTGGAGCGTATTTGCTGCGCTGTGAATGTACGCGACGTGACATCCGTCCAGACGCACGGCATCGATCTTAGCCAGCAGGGGCGTATGCTTGATCTGTTGGCGGTGATGCAGGATGACAAGGCGCTCATCTTTATTTTCGCAGGCAATGCCCAAATCCGTCTGCAGCCAAGTAATTGCTCCATGTTTATCGAAGATTTCGGCGAAGCCTGGCCGGCGCAGTGCAATCCGTGCCATGAAGAAGTAAGTGAAGTCAGGCTGCAAGAGACGAAAAGCCGCTGATTTACAGTGCTTTACCTTAATCGCGATACCTGATACTTCATATTCACTTTGAAACCCGAACCTTAGAACCCAGAGCCCCGAATGGCCAAAGAAGAACTCCTTGAATTTGAAGGCATCGTGACCGAGCTTTTGCCCAACGCTATGTTCCGGGTGAAGCTGGAAAACGGCCACGAAGTGCTGACCCATACCTCGGGCAAAATGCGCAAGAACCGTATTCGTGTTCTAGTCGGCGATAAGGTCAATGTCGAAATGACGCCTTATGATTTATCCAAGGGACGGATTACGTTCCGGCATAAATAATCTGATTAAAGACCGAAAGTGTTTCCGTGTGCGGGCGCGGGTTGGGCACTCGTTTCTAGAATTAAAACTCCGGCGTGATCGCCATCAATTACCTGGCATTCACCTATATATGGTTTGAACATCCCTACGTGATTTTCGACCCTTGATGCAATGACCTGCATTGTTTTTGTAGCGGGATGACACCAAAAAATAACGCCATCTTTGTCCACAATCGTTAGTGTAGGATCTTTCTTCGTCATTAAATCCTGTCTGCCTTGTAGCAGGGCCGGGTGGGTCCGATTCTCGGCGTAACATAGACGTGATAACTCTTCTTCGTCATGAGGGGTTATGAAAAGTGTGGGTTCCAAACAAGCAAAAACGGCAGAGCGTTTGCCTGCTTCATTCTCACCGATGCCTAGGAAAACCGGAGATCTTGGCGAGTTATGGTCAATCGATATGGCAAATTCCATTTTTAATTCCTTTGAATACAATCCACTATAGCGTTACTTTTAATACCTGCATACTGGCTTGAGTTATGGCTTTTCAATGACAAAATTTACTTTCATCCTCGCTTCTTCCTCTCCGCGCAGGCTTTCGCTGTTGAAGGATATCGGCGTTACGCCGGATAAGGTACTTGCTGCCGATATCGATGAAACGCCGTTGTATGCTGAATTACCTCGGCAATTGGCGCGGCGACTGGCCGGCGAAAAACTGTTTGCCGTAGCTGCCAAGGAGCCAAAAACCTTTGTGCTTGCCGCCGATACGGTTGTGGCTGTGGGGCGGCGCATTTTACCGAAAGCTGAAAATGAGAACGATGTGCGCCGGTGCCTGCGGCTGATGTCGGGGCGACGGCATCATGTTTATACCGGCGTTGCCTTGCGTACGCATGAGGGCAAAATACTGGAGCGTATCGCCGACAGCACCGTCATCTTCCGCAAAATGGAAGGGCGCGAAATCGAGGCCTATGTGGAAAGTGGTGAAGGCATTGGCAAGGCAGGCGGCTATGCAATACAGGGCATAGCAGCTTCCTATATCCGCTTTATCTCCGGCTCTTATTCGAATATCGTAGGGCTGCCTTTGTTTGAGGTTGCTCAAATGCTGCGCACTTCCGGATATCAGGATGAATGACATGGGTCAGGCTGTCTTAAAAAATTGCCCGGTTTGCAAGAAAGCGTCGCACGAGAAATACAAGCCTTTCTGCTCGCAGCGCTGCGCCGATGTTGATCTGGGCCGTTGGCTGGGCGAGACCTATCGCATGCCAACTCAAGAAGTGCCCAATGAACAGCAGGCTCCGGATAAAGAGAGCGATATTGAATAGTTAAGGCCCCGTGCAAAGGGTGGACAAGGCCCCATTCCTTGCTTATAAGCGAGCCCTTGTGCCGGAGCCCAGGTAGCTCAGTTGGTAGAGCAGCGGACTGAAAATCCGCGTGTCGGCGGTTCAACTCCGTCCCTGGGCACCATTACTGTATGGGTCTAAACAAGCGATTTTCTTGCTTTTCAGTGTGCCTTGCAGAATCGTCCAACAAAGTCCTTCCTGTTTGCGGCGTAGGATTTGAGGTCAATAACAAAACCAACAGGAGCCGTCATGGAATCGATGCGAAAGTTTTCATGTCTTGCCTTCAGTTTTGTATTCTTGCCCATTCTTTCAGCTAACGCCGCCGAAAAAAACAGCCTTACGATTTATAGTACGGTAGCGCCCGGTTCGCTGCCACCCTCTTTATATCGTCCATCGGTAGGGGTTGGCGCATGGGCCAACGGCAATCAAGTCCCGGGTTATGCAACAATCCGTGAGGAGCGGGAAATTACTCTCAAATCCGGCGCTAATGATATCAAATTTACCGATGTGCCGGCATTGATTGATCCAACCACCGTAACCTTCAAATCGCTGACCGATCCCACCGGAACATCGGTCGTTGAACAGGATTATCATTTCGATCTTGTCAGCAGCCAGAAACTTCTCGAGCGTTATCTGGGACAAGACATCACAGTAGACCAAGTTCAGGGCACGGGGATGCAAAATTTCTCCGGAAAACTTTTGAGTGCTGGTGGTGGTGGCCTCATTTTGCAAGATCAGGCTGGGAAGATAACGACTATAAATAACTATGCTGACATCCATTTTCCTGAACTGCCAGGCGGACTTATTGTCAAGCCCACGCTTCTCTGGAATGTCACGGCCGACAAGCCCGGCAAGCAAACGATTGAAACCAGTTACAAGACCGAGGGCATCACCTGGTGGGCGGATTACAATGCGCTTTACACAGAAAACAAAAACGGCGATGGCGGAGTTATCGACCTTGGCGCATGGGTCACGATTGTCAATAAATCCGGCGCCAGTTATGATGAGGTCGGATTAAAACTTGTCGCGGGCGATGTACATCAGGTGCAACCTGAACAACAATCTGTGTTTAGGGCGCAAAGTGCGCTTGCCGCTTCGGCTTTGGCGACCCCAACGGCAGGCTTTGCTGAAAAATCATTTTTCGAATTCCATCTTTACACTTTAGGTCGCTCGACCGCGATTCCTGACAACTCAACCAAGCAAATTGAATTATTTCCTGAAGTCACGCATGTGCCAGTGGAAAAACAATTTGTCTATATAAGCTCTTCCCTGCCTTTTTATGGCACCCCGATGTTGAATCGTGATTATGGCAATCAAGGTAATAAAAAGATCGACGTCTATTTAAAATTCAAGAACGATAAAAAAGCAGGGCTCGGCATACCCCTACCTGCCGGACGCGTTCGCGTCAGCAAGCAAGATGATGCAGACGGTGCGACGGAGTTTATCGGTGAGGACGTGATCGACCACACACCGAAGGATGAAGATGTTTTGATAAAAATGGGTGAGGCTTTTGATATCGTTGGCGAAAGAAAGCAAACCGACTTTCGCCTGGACAATGAACATGGTGTCCTGGATGAGACCTTCGAAATCACGCTCTCAAACCACAAGGACAACGATGTTAATGTTATTGTAAAAGAAAATATGTACCGTATGTCCAATTGGGAAATCACCAACTCAAGCGAAAAATATGAGAAAGTGGATGCCCACACCGTCCGTTTTCCAGTTAGTGTCGATAAAAACGGTACGACTAAATTTCAATACACAGTGCATTATACGTGGGGTGTACCGTCCTCTCCGGCAATTCCTCCTCGTGGTATACTTCCCCATTGATGAATCCGGACTAAATTCCGGTCTATTTTCCTCTGCTTTTTCCAACCGCTTTTGGCTCATGACTGCGCTTCATGCTGACGAGGCGTGAGCCTGCCTTGAGGCGGGATTTGCGCGCGGGCAGGGACGGGCTTTGGGTGTGCAGGAACGCGGCCATTGATGTTTTCGCGCGTTTTTCGCTCACCAATGGCGCAGGAGCGGCATCAAAGCGCATGGTCAGGGATTTCATTCCCTGCCGCCATGCGCCGAGCGCAAGTTGCTCTTTTTTCTCGTTGGTCATGTTGGTGGGCAGGGACACATAGGCTTCGACCGCGCCGGAGATAAAGCTTTGCACCGAAGCCGCCATGCGGATTTGCGCGTCGGCAGTGATGTCATTGGCGCGCGCAAAGACGGCGGCCTGTTGAGCCCGCATGGGTTTGGCACCTTTGACCGTATCATGCCCGTAGTAGAAAGCGTTAGCCGCCGCGCTATCAAGCGCCGAGAAGCCGAGATGCTTGAGCAAATCAAAATGTGGGTTTTGTAATTTGGTCGCCGGCACTTTTAAAACCTTGCGGCAAAAATCTTCGCCTATAATCCAGGGTGTGAAAGCGAGGCGAATATCACTGACATTCGGCAGATATTGCTCGACGCAATCAATCGCCGTCTCGTCAAACCCATGCGCGATCAGTGCGGCATGATTGATCGCGGGCGCTTTTTCAAGCGTGTGGGAGCCAGCAATATAGTGGGTGATGGCTTTGTTGTCGGCGCGGCTATAATGCAGGCGCAACAAAGCTTCAATCACGGACGGGTGAATCTCACGTTGAAAATTTTCGGCCTCGGGCTGACGCGTGATCATCAAGGACGACATGCCTTCCGTGCCTTGCGTAATGCTTTCCATAAACAAAGTCAGAGTGGGCGATGCGCTTAATGCCGTTACCTGAATATGGCGTAAGCCGTGATTGCGGACACTTGCAAGTGCTTGGTCCCAACCGCGCTGTGCTGCAGCCACAAGACCGAGGTCTGGGCAGTTTTCCAGCGCCAGCGGCACCGGAAGCACGGAAATTTTTTCGTAATCATTGCGGTCGCCATAGACCGTACGACGATAATTGCGCAATGCACGTAAAACACTTTCGCGGGCTGCAGTGAAGACAGTGCTGGGGCCCCGCAAGCCGGCAAGTTCTGCCGATGTGGCATAGGCTTCGGCGGTGATAATCGCGCTGATCGCCGCCGCCATTGTACGTGCGCCATTACTGTCATAGGGCAGGGCAAGCGCCATCAACAGGGGCGCCAGATTATTGAAGCCAATCGCGATGGTGCCCAAACTTTGGTCATCCTGAAGATCAAGTAGGATCACCAGCAATTTTGTTGCATGCCGCAGCTTGTCGATATTCATCGTGCCGTCATTGTGCCGGAACATCATAAGATCGAGTGTGGCACGCGGGCCTTGCGTGGTAGCCGTTCCCCAATCCGTCGTAATGTCTGTAAAGCGCAACGTAACCGATGACGCTTTTGTTTTTGGCGTCAGCAGTTTTTGCCATTTCGCACGATCGGCTTTGCCGGCGCTGCCGCGCATAATTGTATCGATCGTCTGGTTTTGAACTGTAAACTCAGACGCATTGATTTTTTTCAGAGGCTGTCTTGCCAGTTTTTTTGAGCCATAAGCCCAGTTGAGGCCGAGCACCGCGAGTTGTTTGGGCTCAAGCGCGATAAAGCGCTGCATCAATGCGTAGCGGGCTTCATCATAAAAAACCTGTGCATCGGCTTCGTCACGGAAAAGCCCTTGTTTCCATCCTGTGTAGGACGCTGCTCCAACGACGCGGTCGAAAATCTGTTTAGCGCTGGTTTCTTCAGTTGTGCCGCGCCCTTCGCCACTGCGCCGCCATAGCCACGAGGGCACGGTGTTCTCTTCAATGGCTTTGGTTTGTGCAGGGATAGTGCGGCACGCAGCTTCTTCAGCGAGAAGTGATGCTGCTTCGGTGCCCCAATTGTCAGGGCATTCTAGAGCGGGGGTGCTGTCATCGCCTGCTTGTTCTGGCTCCTGAAAATGGATCAGTTCATAGGCAGCATGTTCGCCGCGCGTAAACAGGCGCGGGATTGTGATAGAAAAGCCATGCTTTTTCATATGGTTGGACATGGTATAAGACTTTAAACTCGAAGTTATCCACAAGATGATGTGGTCTGGCCCCTAAATGCCACAAAATATGGTGGGTTTAAAGTAAAAGTTATTAACAGGGACGGCGTTTCAGGATTCGGCCTTTGGGGCCAAAAAAACGGCGTTGCTGGACAACCGGAACGAAACATTTATAAACACTCAGTCCTGAATTTCCCCTATCCCGAATCCCATGGAAAATTTTTCTCTCATCCGTCGTTTGTCACAATTTGGCACTTTGATGCAGACGCGCTTTTACGGCGTCGAAGCCGGACGCGATCAGTTCGGCAATCACTATTATCGCTCGCGCCACACACCAAAAGGTGTGCGCGAAAAACGCTGGGTGATCTATGCAGGCGAGCCGGAAGCGAGTAAGGTTCCGCCCGAATGGCACATCTGGCTGCATCACACAACCGGTGCGCCGTTGCCTGAAGGAAGTAGTTTTCACAAGCCGTGGCAAACACCATATCAGCAAAACATGACGGGAACGCCAGAAGCTTATTTACCGCCAGGTCATACACTCGAAGGCGGTAAGCGTGCCAAAGCCACAGGCGATTACCAGGCGTGGCGACCGGAAGAATAACGCGAGAGGAATGACGATGGGACGTAGTATCTTTGAAACCGTTTTGGGCGCCGTGGTTCTGGTCATCGCCGCCGTCTTTATGGTTTTTGCTTATTCGAGCGCGGATTTACAAAAAGTGCGCGGCTACACCGTTTCGGCGAATTTCCCGATGGTTGACGGTCTGAAAGACGGCACCGACGTCAAGGTCAACGGCGTAAAAATTGGCTCGGTATCGAATTTACAACTTATCACGGACGCAGGCCCCAATCAGTTTCTGGTGAAGGTCAATATGACGGTTGATCCGAGCGTAAAACTCCCGACCGATACGATGGCCTTAATTGCAACCGAAAGCCTGCTGGGCGGCAAATATATGTCGCTGGAGCCTGGCATTGACGAAGATATGATCAAGACCGACGGGACAGGCCGCGTCACGCGTACGCAAGCACCGTTGCGGCTTGATGATCTGATCGGGCAGCTGATTTATAGCAGCAAGCGCGGTGACACCTCTTCACCGTCGGCATCAAATGCTAAAGGCGCGGCTGCTCCCGCCCATCCCTAATGCGTTTTTGGCTTTTTGCGATCACCTTTATTTTGCTGGCGACGCCGGTCTTGGCTGCTGTGCCGACGCAGGAAGAGCCGATCGCTGTGCTACGGGCGCTCGATAAAATGACGGCACGGGTTGAGGAACTTGATGTACCGATCAATCAGCCGCTGAAGTTCGGTACAATAATGATCACGGTCAGGACTTGTCGTATTACGCCACCGGAAGAAACGCCAGAAGCCGCTGCTTATCTCGAAGTTGGCGAATTTAAGCCGGGAGAAAAAGATACACCGGTGTTTCACGGCTGGATGTTTGCTTCCAGTCCCGCTTTATCGGCAATGGAACACCCGATTTACGATATCTGGGTCATCGGCTGCAAAGCGGCGCCCGCGAGCCCGCCCACCAAGTGATCCCAATCGGGGTGGGCCGGCAATTTTAATTGGGCCGGTTTTTTTACCGCATCCGCCAGCAAATGAAGGTAATTGGCGCGCGTGACTTCATGCGTGCCGAATTGTGTCAGATGCTCGGTCTGAAATTGCGTATCCAGAAGTGTAAAGCCGCAATGGTGGAGTAAAGCCACCAGGTAAACCAGCACGACTTTGCTGGCATCGGTTTTGCGACTGAACATGCTTTCGCCAAAGAACGCGCTGCCGAGGCTGACGCCATATAATCCGCCGACTAATTCCTTGCCGTCCCACGCTTCGATACAATGCGCATGGCCACGCCAGTGCAACGTGGTGTAGAGACTGACGATTTCGCGGTTGATCCAGGTGGTGGTGCGACCAGGCGCTGATCCGGCGCAGGCGCGGATCACCTGACCGAAAGCGGTATCGAGTTTAATCGTGTAGGGTTTTTGCCGTAGAGTGCGTTTCAGACGGCGTGGAATATGAAAGCTATCGTCGAGCGGGATAATCGCCCGCACCGGTGGATCGAACCAATGCAATTCCGTTGCCTCAGCGCTTTCGGCCATCGGGAAAATCCCGGCGGCATAGGCGCGAAGCAGAATATCGGGTGTAAGAAGATGCAGTGAACGGTTTGACATCCGGGATTAGTCTACTTCTTCCCGAGGAATTTTTCCAGCCAATGAATATCGTAGCTACCGTTGATAAAATCAGGTTGCGCGATCAACCTGCGGTGCAGCGGCAGCGTGGTATCAATCCCACCAATGACGAATTCTTCCAGCGCGCGGCGCAGACGCAACAGGCATTCGATGCGGTTGCTGCCATGGACAATGAGTTTAGCGATCATACTATCGTAATGTGGAGGCACGCGGTAGCCGTCGTAAAGGGCGCTGTCAACGCGAACATCGAGGCCGCCGGGTGGGTGATAGCCGACGATTTTGCCAGGCGACGGGATAAAGGTTTCTGGATTTTCGGCATTGATACGACATTCGATGGCATGACCATTGAACGTGATATCTTTTTGCTTGTAGCTGAGCGGTAAACCGGCGGCGACGCGGATTTGTTCGCGTACCAGATCGATATCGGTGATCATTTCGGTGATCGTATGCTCAATTTGTAGCCTTGTGTTCATTTCGATGAAATAGAACTGGCCGTTTTCATAAAGAAACTCAATTGTTCCGACACCGCGATAGCCAAGTTTCTGAATAACTTTAGCGGCAAGGGCGCCGATTTTCTCGCGTTCGTTATTATTGAGGCCGGGCGAGGGGGCTTCTTCGATGACTTTCTGGTGGTTGCGCTGGATCGAGCAGTCGCGCTCGCCGAAATGGACAGCATTGCCGTACATATCACCGAGAAGTTGCACTTCGATATGGCGCGGTTTTTCCAGATACTTTTCCATATAGACGGCATCGTTGCCAAACGCTGCCCGCGCTTCGGCGCGTGCCAGCTGGTAGGCTTCGGCAAGGCCCTTGGCGTCGAGAGCGACTTTCATGCCTTTGCCGCCACCGCCCGCTGCTGCCTTGATCAGAACCGGATAACCGATGCCGGCGGCAACGGCGTGGGCGTCCTCAAGGGAGGTCACGGCCCCATCCGAGCCCGGGACTACCGGCAGGCCTAGATCCATCGCGGTTTTTTTGGCTGTAACCTTGTCGCCCATAATCCGGATATGTTCCGGCGTGGGGCCGATGAAGGTAAAGCCGTGTTCTTCCACCATTTCGGCAAAGTTGGCATTCTCGGACATAAAGCCGATACCGGGGTGAATGGCATCGGCGCCCGTGATTGCAGCCGCCGTCAGAATGGCCGGGATATTTAAATAGCTGTCTTTGGCTGGAGGCGGCCCGATGCACACACTTTCATCGGCCAGACGCACATGCATGGCATCGGCATCGGCGGTCGAGTGGACGGCAACGGTATGGATACCCATCTCGCGACATGCGCGGTGGATACGCAGGGCAATTTCACCTCGATTGGCAATGAGGACTTTTTCAAACAAGGGGGTTACCTAGGCTATGACCAAAAGCGTTTCGCCAAATTCGACCGGCTTGGCGTCGCCGGCGAAAATTTCTGCAATCGTGCCGGCCTTGGGCGCCTTGATCGGGTTCATGACTTTCATCGCTTCGATAATCAGCAACGTGTCGCCTTGCTTGACCTTATCGCCGACTTTAACGAAAGGCGCTGCGCTTGGTTCCGGCGCCATATAGACGGTGCCGACCATTGGCGCGGTTACAGGCGTGCCATTGGCGATGGGGGGAGGGGCAGCTTTATCAACGGCGCCTTTTGCAGACGGAGCGGCTGCCGAAGCATGGGTTGCTGTGGTGTGAACAATCTCTCCGCGTGTTACGGCACAGCGGATTTTCTTGTCGCCTTCGGCATACTCAATTTCGCTAAGGCCGGTTTCTTCCAGCAGCTTGGCTAATTTACGAACGAGCGCAGTATCGAGATCAAGTTTATCGGACATAAGGGTACCTTGGTTCTAAGTCTTGGGCTTGGAAGATTTGAGCAATTTGGCCATAGATTGCAAGGCGTAAGCGTAACCATCAATACCAAGGCCACAAATGACCCCTTTTGCTGCCTTGGAAATTAACGAATGTTGGCGGAATTTCTCTCGGGCATGGATATTTGTGACATGCACCTCGATGATAGGTAGCTCGCTCAACACGAGGGCATCCAATATGGCAACAGATGTATGGCTATATCCGCCACCGTTAATGATAATGCCACGATGTTTTTTGCGGGCTTCCTGGATCCAGGTCACAAGTTCGCCTTCCAGATTGCTATGACGGCAATCAACGGTAAGACCAACATCCTTCCCGGTTTTCTTAAGAAGTGCTTCCATGTCTTTCAACGTGGCGTGCCCATATTTCTTGGGCTCCCGAACACCGAGCATGTTTAGGTTGGGCCCGTTCAAAACCAGAATGGGCAACGCTTTCTTCATTTTTACAGCCCGAGACAACAGCGGTTAGTTCTTCTTGGTTGCCGCCCGTGCATCGTCGACCGCTTTCTTAAGCTGTTCGGGTTGCAAGGCGCCCGGATAAACCTGCTCGCCGATGATAAACATCGGGGTGCCGCGTACGCCGACATCGTTACCCAAGGTCAGATTGTCCTGAACAATTTTGGCCGTGGCGTCATCGCTCATGTCTTTTTTCAGTTTATCAACATCAAGACCGACATCCTTGGCAATTTGATAGATCATATCTTCGGTGAGGTGATCTTTCTTAGCCATCAAAGCGTCATGGAATTTGACGTATTTGTTTTGGCGTGCAGATGCCAGTGCAGCCTTGGCAGCAGTGACGGACATTGGCCCCAGGATCGGGAAGTCCTTATAGACGAACTTCACGTTCTTATCGTCTTTCAAAATCTTTTCGATGCCTTCTTCCGACATTTTGCAATAGCCGCATTGGTAATCGAAAAATTCGACCATCGTTACGTCACCCTTGGGGTTGCCGCCGACGGGTGTATTAGGATCGTTGTAAATTTTATCCTTGGAGGCGGTCACGGCGCCCTTGGTCTTGGCTTCGGCGTTGGCTTGGTCGCGTTTCTGCAGTTCTTGCATGCCTTGCATCAGCACCTCGGGGTGCTTGTTGACCAGATAATCCTTGATGATGTCCTCGATCGCCGCTTTGTCGGCCTCGGAAAAAGTTTTGGCCGCTTCTGGAGCCGCCGGAGCGGGCGCGGGTGTCATATCTTCGGCATAGCCAAGCGCAGGCATAATACTAAAGAGTGTAGCGGTCAGAAATAAGAGGGGGGTGCGCATGGGAACTCCGATCCGGTTAGATGAAACTTGGGAAGACAGAACCAACTTTTAAGCGTCAAGTCAATGATCGTGGTCTTTTTTGCTTTTATCCTTGTCGTCCGAATTGTCGCCTTCAGGTGCTGTCGTCAGTTTGATATCCTGTGCGCGCAACCAATAGGGCGAGCCTTTCGTCAATCCCTTCATTGCTCTGTCGGCAAGCTGTCCGGCGGCCTTGTCGGCGCCTTTAGCGACAGCTTCTTCGGCCAAAGCATAGCTGACCATAGCTTCATAGTGTTGATCCTTCGTTAATTCCGCTTTGTGGCCCCAAGCAGACGCCAGCATATGCCAGGTTAAAGGCACACGGTCTTCCAGCCGGTTTGATTCGAGTAATTGCTGGATGGCGAGATCGAGTTCGGTAGGGTCTCTCGTTTCCAGTAACGCATGACCATAAGCCTCACGCAATAAAGCCGAATTCGGTAAAAGCTCGTTGGCTTTTTTGTAATAGCTTACCGATTCTGTAACCCGGCTGTTTTCAAACAGAATTTGTCCCTTCAACTCATAGAAGAAAGGATTGTTCGGCTCTTCCTTAATAAGGCCATCGGTCAGCGTCAGGGCATGGTCAACCTGATTGGTCTGGTAAAGCGCAATCGCGCGGGCATAACGGGCCGTTAAGCGCGGATCACTATCCGTGTAACGCAGTAGAGCGGTTTCGGGCTGGAGAAAGCCAAGCAATTTGGCTTTCATTCGCTCATGCATGATGTAAAATTTTTCATCGAGCTTTGCGTCCTTATAAGGCGAGTGCTCGAGATGCTCGCGCACATTGTCGATGCGATCCTGGGTGAGGGGATGGGTGCGGACATATTCGGCCTGACGGTCCACAGGCAACATTTCCTGCCCGGCCAGTTTTTCAAAAAATTCCAGCATGCCGCGGGCGGAAATACCGGCTTTATCGAGAAACGATAAACCGGCAGCGTCGGCCGAGGCTTCCACCGAACGACTGAAGCTAAGAAAACCGCGTTCTGCTATTTGCTGGCCGCCGCTTATGGCGCCTGCGGCAGCGCCGCTATTGCCGCTGGCGGCACCGGCAGCTACGGCCAGGATCATGCCGAGAATGGCCTCGGCGGAGGCGTTATGCATTTCTTCTTTGCCACGAATTAAGTGTCCACCGGCGATGTGGCCAGTTTCGTGCGCCATAACGCCGACCATTTGTTCGGGTGTGTCAGTGAGTTGCAAAAGACCGGTATAGAAAAATTCGTTCATACCACCGGCGACGAAGGCGTTGATGACATTGCTTTTAACGATCACAATCGTGATGCTGTCGGGATCGATGTCGGCGGCACGATAAACTGGCGCTGCAAGCGCGTGCAGATAATTTTCGATTTCGGCATCGCGAATGAATTCGGGTTGATCGCCACCGCCGGATTCTTGCGCATAAACCAGCAAACTGAGGCTTTGCGACAGGATCAAGACAAGCGCGAAAATCCAACCTGCTTTTTTCACAAAGTTGATCATCTCTTTTCGCCTTGCTCCTGCTGTTGCGGGCGAGGGTATACGCTTATTGTCCGGTTAGCTTCCGCCACCAACCGCCCTTAGGCTTGTCGGAGGGGTGATCGACGATCTCGTAAGGAGGTGGTGAAGATTGTCGTTGCTGTGATGGCGCAGACGACGCTGGCGTATAGTTGGACCGGCCTGCATGCGGTTCGCGTGGTGTTGTATCGATGTCGTGAATGCTGGCCGGGATCGGTGTTGCCATAGCGGGCGTATTGCTTGTCTGGCTGGGCTCATTATTCCGGTTCCAGTTGCCCCTTTGGCCTTGGCCCTGAGCCTCACGATTTTCATGACGCGGTTGATAATTATTATCGCGTGGACCACGTCCACCACCGCCGCCTCCACTGCCACCGCCGCCTCCACTGCCACCGCCGCCAGGACCACCATTGCCGCTACGGCGACCACGACCGCCACGACGTCCGCGACGGCGACCACTGCGACGTTGTTGATCTTGATCCGGATTGGCGGGGTCATGAGTGCCGGTATGGGCGCCTTCGACATTGCCAACGCTATCATCGATATCGACGGGTGTTTCGACTGCGTTACCGTTGCTTTCACTAGCCTGTTGTTCAGGGCGTGGCGCATAGGGTTGTTGCGGATTTTGCTGCTGATTGTTTTGGCGTGGCGGGCGATTGCGGCCAAAGCCGTAACGACCACGGCGACGACCGCCATGGGCATTTTGATTATCGCCACCTTCGCGCGGTTCACGACCTGTACCTTCCGGGACATCGCTGCCTTCCGAGGGCACATAAGGCGGAGGCGTTAAGGGGCGGTCGATGTCAGCCAAAACTTGGTCAGCATTGACTAATGGCACGCGCTCGCGGCCTTCGCTGCCTGCGCGTACGCGCTCCAGCTTGAAGTCAGGTTGAACAAGGGCATCGTCGCTATGCAGCAGGACCTGTAGACCATAACGCTGCTCGATTTCACTGAGTGCGTTGCGCTTCTGATTAAGAATATAAAGCGCGACTTTGGTCGGTAAATGCAGAACGAGTTCGGCGGGTCCCTGACGGATGCCTTCTTCCTCGATCATGCGCAGGATTGAAATCGCTGCGCTGTCAACAGAACGTAGCAAGCCAACGCCGGCACAATGCGGGCATTTCTCGAAATTGATTTCCATCAGACTTGGATGGAGGCGTTGACGTGAAAGCTCCAGCAACCCGAACGGCGAGATGCGTCCGATCTGCAAACGCGCACGGTCGGCGCGCATAGAATCCTTCACGCGGCGTTCGACGGCGGCGTTATTACGGCCATCTTCCATGTCGATGAAGTCGATAACCACAAGCCCTGCGAGATCGCGCAAGCGCAATTGCCGTGCGATTTCCTCGGCAGCTTCCAAATTGGTTTTAAGCGCGGTGCCTTCGATATGGCGCTCGCGCGTGGCACGGCCCGAATTGACGTCGATAGAGACTAAAGCTTCCGTCGGATTGATGACGATATAACCGCCGGAGCGTAATTGCACTGTAGGGCTATAGAGCTGATCGATTTGTTTTTCGACATTATAGCGGAAGAACAGCGGCACCGGATCTTCGTATAATTTCACCTTGTCCAGTTGATCTGGCATGATCGTGCGCATGAACTCGATCGCCAGCTGATAGCCGCGTGAGCCGGATACCAGAATTTCATTGAGGTCGGGCGCGTATAAATCGCGCATCGAACGCTTGATCAGATTGGCTTCTTCGTAAATGAGCGCAGGCGCCGTCGATTGCAGCGTTTGTTCGCGGATGTTGTTCCACAAACGCAAAAGATATTCGAGATCGCGTTGAATTTCGGCCGGCTCCTGCTCCATACCTGCGGTACGGAGAATAACCGCCATGCCGTCTGGAATTTCTAGCTGGTCGAGCATTTCCTTCATGCGGCGACGATCTTGATGACTGGTAATTTTGCGCGAGACGCCGCCACCATGATCGGTGTTAGGCATCAGAACGCAATAACGTCCGGCGAGCGACAAGAAGGTGGTAAGCGCAGCGCCTTTATTGCCGCGTTCTTCCTTAACGACCTGGATCAACATCACCTGGCGGCGCTTGACGACTTCCTGGATTTTGTAGCGCACGCGCGGCGGACGGCGATAACGCTCTTCCTCACCCACTTCGCCGCCGACGGTCTCAACCGGCGTTGCGGCTTCGACGGGGGGAAGGTTGGGGTCAATAACGGCGGCGTTGCCGAAATCAGTAATAAGGCCAAGGTCATTGGCGACATCGGAAGCGAATTCTGTTGGCGCCGCCGCAGTTTCAGCGACAGTGACCGGCGATGC